>Ga0210394_10000054_pt1 | contig 278307 bp, 236 predicted proteins | sample IncBWC12MmetaG_FD_160121 | JGI IMG/M metagenome (GOLD analysis project Ga0210394, IMG submission 160121) | Forest soil microbial communities from Barre Woods Harvard Forest LTER site, Petersham, Massachusetts, United States - Inc-BW-C-12-M | ecosystem: Environmental > Terrestrial > Soil >... | reverse complement strand
ACTTTCGACCCCCAACTTTCAACTTTCAAGTTCTCCCCCCCTCACACATACAACAACGCCTGATCCAAATCCGCAATAATATCCTCCACGTCCTCAATCCCCACGCTCAACCGCACCAGGCTATCTGTAATCCCCACCCGGTCCCGCACTTCCTTCGGCATCGACGCATGCGTCATCTGCGCCGGCAGCGAAATCAAGGACTCCACCCCGCCCAAACTCTCCGCCAGCGCGCAGATCTTCACCTGATTCAAAAACCGCCGCGCCGCACCCTCATCCCCCAAATCAAAAGCGATCATCGCCCCTGGCCCTTTCTGCTGCTTCCGCGCCAGGTCATGCTGTGGGTGCGTTGGCAGTCCCGGATAATGTACCTTTCGCACCTTCGGATGTGCGTCCAGATGCCGCGCCACCGCCAATCCATTTGCATTGTGCTGCAACATCCGCACCGCCAGCGTCTTCAACCCGCGCGAAACCAGAAAGCAATCCATCGGCGCAAGCCCCGCTCCCGCCGACCTCTGCAGAAAATAAATCCTCTCCGCATCATCCGGCCGCGTCAGCACCACCGCCCCGCCCGTCGCGTCGCTATGCCCATTCATGTACTTCGTCATCGAGTGCACCACAATGTGCGCGCCCAGCTCGATGGGCCTCTGCAAATACGGCGTCATGAACGTGTTGTCCACCACCAACGTCGTTCGCCGCTCGTTTGCAAGCTTCGCCATCGCCGCAATGTCCGTAATCCGCAGTGTCGGGTTCGTCGGCGTCTCGATGTACAGCATCTTCGTGTTCGGCCGCATCGCCCCCAGCACGATCGCCGGGTCCGTCGTGTCCACAAAACTAAATTCCAAGCCGAAATGAACCAGCAACTGCGTCGAAATCCGGTACACTCCGCCGTACACCGCTTCCGAAAGCACCACGTGATCTCCCGGCCGCAACAACCGGAACACCGCATCAATCCCAGCCATTCCAGAAGTGAACACGTACGCGGCGTGCCCCCCTTCCAGTTTCGCTACCGTGCGCTCCAGCGCCTTGCGATTCGGATGATTCGTCCGCGCGTAGTCGTATCCGCCCTTCGATTTCCCCAACTCCTCATACACATATGTCGACGTCTGATAAATCGGCGCGACCACCGCTCCCGTCGAAGGATCCGGCTCCTGGCCCACATGTATCGCGTTTGTGGCAAATCCCATGTCTTCTCCTCAGTTTCTACTGCGCTCCGTAGCCCACCATACTTACAAGACCCCGCGCGGCGAGTCAAATTTTCCCTCAGTTCGCGCGTGAATCAATTCAACAACTTACCTGCTCATTCCGCCTCGCATTTCAAACATCTCAACCAACTTGACCCCCGCGCCTTTTCCAGCCAACATATTCGGGAAACAACCATGCAACTTCCTAAGTTCTCCCGCTCGGCTTGCCTCGCATTTCTCTGCTTCACCGCATGCGCCTTTTCGTCCGCGCAACAAGCCGCGCCTCCAAAAGAAGTGCCTGCGTCCGCGCCCGCTCCTCGCCTCACCATCGAAGTCACCGGCGGCGACGCGGACAAGCCCGTCGAAAACGCCAGCGTCTACCTCAAAACGCAGGAAGATCGCTTGATCAAAGACAAAAAGACGGAAGTCAACGTCAAGACCAACATCCAGGGCATCGCTCATATTCCGCAGCCGCCCGTCGGACGCGTCCTCATTCAGGTTGTCGCGGAAGGCTGGAAGCCCTACGGCCACTGGTACGACATCACTGACTCCAAACAAGTTGTCAAGATTCATCTTGATCGCCCGCCGAAGTGGTATTAAAGTTCGCCGAAATTGGCATCAAAAAATGTTTCACGCGAATGTTTCACGGGTGTTTTCTCTTTCCTGCCGTTCATCTGCAAAAGTTTTCCATTCTGAAATTCCTTCCGCTCAAAAAATTGTGCTTTTCTGCCAACAACGCCGTAATTTTCGTCGCAACACGCGGAACTTTTTCCTCGTTTCAATCTGAATTCCCGCGCATTGCACTAAAAATGTGCAATCCGTATCATCGTGTTGAATTTTGCGGAGTTAACCCTTCCACCGGCTCTTCTTTCCACAAGGTTATCAACATTCATGTGCAAAACTTCATCGCCTAGAAATAATTTGTGCTGCACTTCGGCATTCTTCGTGCTACAGCTCCGCCCGTTTCGCTTTTGACCCGCCCCATTCCCGGTGCTACATTCTTAGCACGGGATCCAGACTATTCTCGTCAACAGCAAGGCGCGAAAAACGGAAGCTTGTCATCCTGAGGGCATCCGACAAGGTCCGGGGTTGGGACTCCGGTGCTGTTTACCGGAGATGCACGAAGAACCTCAACTTAAAGCGTTGCCGTAAACTCTGGTTGGGGCCCGATTTTCTGTAGGAATTCGCGCGCGATTCGCGGCTCTTCTATGCCAGACTCTTACGACGGTCCATTTTCTCTCTTGCGTATGTTCTGGGGCAATCTCGCCGCGCGCCCGCTTCGTTGCGCCCTCAGCATCGTCGCCATCGCCATCCAGGTAGTCCTGGTGCTGATGATCGTCGGCCTCACCAGCGGCGTTGTTGCGGAATGGGGCAAGCGAGTCGAAGGTGTCGGCGCCGATCTTCTCGTCCAGCCGCCCAACTCCTCCATCTTCTTCGCCTTCTCCAGCGCTGTGATGGCCGAATCCCTCGGCGAGCAGATCGCCAATCTTCCCGACGTAGATGAATCCGCGCCAACCCTGATTCTCTCCGATCCTAAGAGTCTTATCATCGTCTACGGCATTGATTACAAACGCTTCAACGCCCTCAGCCAGGGTTTTATCTTCCGAGCCGGCCGCCCGTTCCAGGCTCCCGATGAAGCCCTCGCCGACGACATCATCGCCCAAACCCGCCACATCAAAGTCGGCGACACCGTCACCCTCGTCAATCATTCCTTCACCATTTCCGGCATCGTCGCCCACGGCAAAGGCGCGCGTTTCTTCATCCCTCTAAAAACCGGGCAGGATATTATCGGCGCCGAAAATCACATTTCCATGGTTTTCGTCCGCAGCAAGGGCGACACCGAAGCCGCCCGCGCCGAAATTCTCAAACTCGATCCGCAAAACCGCATCCGCTCCATGTCCGAATACGTTTCGCTCATGAACTCTTCAAATCTCCCTGAGCTAAAACCATTTATTAAGACCATGGTCGGCCTCGGCATCGTCATCAGCTTCCTCGTCGTCCTGATGAACATGCACACCATGATCCTCGAGCGCACCCGCGAAATCGGCATCCTCAAAGCCCTCGGCTTCTCCCGCTTCGACGTCGTCAAAATGCTCCTCGGCGAAACCCTCTTCCTCACCATCGCCGGCAGCCTCCTCGGCATCGGCATCACCTTCCTCACCGAAGCCATCCTCAAGCAAACCAACCCCGGCCTCTCCATTCTCCTCACACCGGGCTGGGTATTCGGCTCCATCGGCCTAGCGCTCATCGGTGCTTCCCTCGGCGCCACCATCCCCGCCCTCCGCGCCTCCAGCGTCGACCCCGTCGAAGCCCTCGCCTACGAATAGTGCAGGCGTCAGCTTGTTTTCCCGTGTTTTCTTCTCTGCGACCTCTGTGCTCTTCCTCTGTGCCCTCTGTGTCAAAATCCTCTTCTTCTCTTTTGCACAATCATCCACAACCCGCCAATTGCATTCCCCACCGGAACTTGATATGAAACTCCCACACGGAGCCACCCGAACCCCAACCTCGGGTCTCATCGTCTTCCATCCTCAAAGGAGCAATGCATGAAACGCAGTTGGCTCGTCTTCGCAGTTCTTCTTGCGTTCGCGATCGCCTTCTCGCAATCCGTCTCTGCCCAGATGGGCATGGACATCTTCAAGCGCCCAGCCATCACCAAAGTTTTCCATCCCGTCGTCGGCAAAGGCTCCGTCTATGTTGATGCGGGCAAGGACGGCAAAACCGACCGCACCATTGAAATCGCCGTTATCGGCGAAGATTCAGTCGATGGCAAAGAAGGCTTCTGGATGGAGTTTGTTTCCACAGACGAAAAGGGAAAGACGATTGTCGGCAAGAGCCTGATCACTCCCGCTGATTATCAGATGCATCGCATGATCTTTCAGCAGCAGGGCCAGCCGGCGATGGAGATTCCCGCCAACATGAACCCAGCCCACAAGCAGGCGATGGAGGATAATTTCAACGACTGGCATTCGGTCGGTTCGGAAAGCGTCACCGTCCCAGCCGGCACCTTCGCCTGCGAGCATTGGCTAAACGAAAAAACTCACGCCGAATCCTGGACCAGCGACAAAGTGACCCCGTTCGGCATGGTCAAAAGCCTTAAGGCCAATGGGGAGACCGAACTTCTATCCAAGTTGGTGGACAACGCCACCGACCGCATCACCGGCCCCGTCAAGCAATTCGACATGCAGCAAATGATGCAGCAGATGCAACAGCAACGTCAGCAAAAGCCCCAACCTTAGCTGCGGGTGGCGGGCGCCGGCTTCCAGCCGGCCAGCATTCAACAATGACGCCAAATCCTAACTGCTACCAAATCGCCCATGAAAAACATCTCCCGCCAAAAATTCCCTCACTTAGTCCATACTCTTTACCACTTCCGAGCGGACCGCCTCATCCCTCCGCTCGTGACGTTTTTCCAATTCGCGCATCCTATCCCTCGGGGGCTCTCTTGGTCGCCAATCCAGAAAAATTCCTTCCCGCCCGCATTCTCGATCGCCGCGAAATCGCCGAAGACCTGTTTATCCTGAAAATCGATCCCGGCGCACCCTACACCTTTCTCGCCGGCCAATACGCCACTCTCGGCGTCGAAAACGGTGAACGACCCCTCGAGCGCGCCTACTCCATCGCCTCCTCCCCATACGAACCCGTCCTCGAATTCTTCCTCGAACGCGTCCCCGAGGGCAAGCTGTCTCCACGCCTCTACGAAATGAAGAAAGACACCCAGCTTCTCCTCCGCCGTTTCGCCAAAGGCCGTTTCACCCTCGACCTCCGCAGCGGCCGCAAAAATCATTTTCTCCTCGCCACCGTCACCGGCGTCGCTCCCTACGTCAGCTATATCCGCACAATTTTTCAGGATTGGAAAAAGGGCGGCACACCCATGCCCGGCGAGCACCGCCTCTTCTGCGTACAGGGCTCCAGCCACGTCCACGAATTTGGGTATCGCGATGAACTCGAAAAAATTGCCGCCGAGGCCCCCTGGCTGAAATACGTCCCGTCCATCAGCCGCCCCTGGGACAACCCCGACTGGCATGGCGAACTGGGCCGCGTCGATGACCTCATCCGCAAATACATCGAGGTCTGGAATCTCACCCCCGCCGACACTACCGCCTACCTCTGCGGCCATCCGGGCATGGTCGAAACCGGCCGCGGCATGCTCTCCCGCGCCGGCTGGAAAAAAGACGCCATCCAGGACGAAGTCTACTTCCAACCCGGCAGCTCCCCCTCCGTCTGATCCGTCTTTTTGCCCGTCACACCTTGTGGCACAGTCACTCCTGACTGTGCTCTTGGGTTTACTCTTCTCAGCGAACTCTGCGTTCCTAACTCTGTGTCCTCTGCGTTAAGTCCCCTCTTTCTTTTTCGCCAAAAAAAACGGCACAGTCGAAACTGTGCCGTCGTGCCTCTTGGTTTCTATTTTCTATTTTCCAATTTCTATTTTCCGCTCCACTCCCCTCACACCCCCGGCGCTCTCTCTTCCAACTCATCCGCCACATCCCGCAGCACGCGCGCCGGCACGCTCACATGAACCACATCCCCATCCCCGCTAACCGCATCAATCCGCAAATTTCCATCCACCATCGCCACACGCACGTGGTCCCGAGCATTCGTAACATCCACCAGCTCCACATTCGGATACCTCTCCAACTCCTTGGCCACTTCGCGCAACGCGGGCAGCAACGGCCGCACCTCGACCGTCGTATGATTCAGCTGATCTTTTGGCATAAAATGCATTCCCAACGACACCACCGTCGCCGGCACCCAGACATGCACGTGCGAACCGCCCGCGCGATGTTCATCCACGTCCACGCGAATCACGCCCTCATGAAACACATACACCCCATTCATCGCCATCGTCGCGCCAAGTCCCAACGCCGCCTTCGCTAGTATCAGCATGCGCTCCTCCTACCCACGTAGCGGCCACCTTCAGGTGGCCAACCTCACCGCCTCTACCTAAACCATTTTCAATTTTCCAATTTCAATTTTCTGCTCTTCAGTCGGCTATGTTCTTCGAATCCACCCAGATCCGCACCGTATTTTCGTCGTCCTTTACCGTCACCAGTTCCATGTCCCCGTGCGTCGAAAGAGCCTTCAGCGCCGCCACGATGTCCAGTTCATCCTCGCCCGCGGAAAACAAGGCATCCACCACCTTCATCGGCACCTTGATCTCCACTTTCGATTCATGCCCCGCCGCGGCCTTCGTTCCCGGTTTCCCGTCTTTCCCAGGCGCTTTCTTGCCCTCGGACTTGTCCGTCACATGGATATACAAATACCCGGCGCTCTTCGCCACCCGCACATCGTTGTCGTGCCCTTGTACCGTCACATACTCACCGTCGCGCGAAGTCCGCACCGCATCCAGGATCGCCCGCAGGTCCACCTCATTCGTGTGCCCCGAATCGATGCGCACCTTGCCATCGTGAAAATTGTCTTTATTGATCGCTGGGATCACCTTCGCTGCCATCTCGATGGGCACATTCACCCGCACCGTCTCCCCGCGGTCCTCTTTACTCTCCACGCGCACGTGGATCCACTGCTCCGCTTTGCTGCTGGAGGCCGCTGTAGTTGTGGTGTCTTGCGCAATCGTACGCGCTGGCAGGAAAGTGGCAGCGGCAAACGCCGCCGCAATACCAAAACCGAGGAAACCCCTGAAAGTCTTCATGGCACACTCCTTATCTACCAATACGCCAAGGAGTGCCCGAAAGTTCCAACCTTATATAGACTTATATGAAGTAGAGCGAGCAAGAGAAGGAAAGTCTTGCCAAAGCAGCCTAACTCGTTCCAAAAGCAACGTTTGCTACAACCAATCTTCCACCGAAACCCGCGTATCCCGGCGTCCCGGGAGGAGGCGCTCCTTTTTGAGTGCGGAAGCAAAGCTTCCGCTTTTACGGTCTACCCCACCTCACCCAAGCAACCCGTCCAACCCGCACAGCCCAAACGCTCAGTCCCTCTTGCCTCCTGCTATCCGATCGCTGTCATCCGTCATCGGCACCTTGCCGCCACCGCCCGCCATCTCCAATCCCTCCCGGGATACGAAGTAACGTGCTTGATCCGGTCCTACAAGCCGCGTCCCGCGCATCTTTTTATTACACTACTGGTGAAACGCCCAGAACCCCGGTCCCACTCTCATCGAGTGGTGCCACGCCAGCGGAAACGCCCACCACACCAGGGCCCCCAGAATCGCCTGCTCTAGCGCCAGCGGTAAAATATTCCGCTCCCGAGCGAACAGCCAGGCCATCGCCACCCCGCCCACCAGCGTCAGCGGTATCAGCACCGGATTCGGCCAGTGTAACGCCGCAAATAGCACTCCGGCCACAACGGCTGCTTGCCACTCCTTTTCAAAGTAGCCCAGCAATCGATTCGTCAAATAAGAATTCAGAGCCACCTGCTGTAGCAAACAAAAAGACAGATACCCCATAAAACGCCGCGGCTCGATCAGGTGCGCGGGCAATCGCTGCAGCATCCCCAAAAAAAGCCCCACCCCGCACACTGCCAGCGATGCAATCACAAAGAAGGGAATCGCTCTTCGTGTCGCCACCCATAAATTACCCGCCTGCCACCCCAGCGTCTTCGGCGTGTCGTGGCGCACCACGGCGCTCAATACCAGCCAACCCGCCAATACCCACCATGACCGAGGCGAGGCTGCCTGCCACCACCAGATATACATTCCCACCAGCGCCGCGAACCCCAGCGCCTCCACCAGATACCAATTCCTTCCCGCGCGCTCAGCCGCCATCAATTCTCCACTTCATTGCCGTCGCTCGCATGCCGCTCTTGAATCAGCCGCAAGACGCTCATGAACAACTGCTCGATCTCGCCCTCTGATGCCAGCTCCTTCCCAAGAAATTCCAAAAGCTCAAAGTCGGGAAATCCGCGGTTGGTAATCCGCCCGGGTAATTCCTCTCGCAACCTCTTCGCCGGCACCGATCCCGCCGCCCGAATCTCCTCAAACGCCACCCGGTGCAGGTCATCCTCAAAAAGCGAACTATCCAGCAAATTGCAAAGCTCCACACGCGTCGTCGCTCGAATCAAATTCGAACACAACAACCGCAACGCCTGCCTCTCCTGCCACAACTCCTCATCTCTCACCATCTTCTCCAATCCCTCGTAGGGGCGGGTCTATCCCGCCCTCCCGGTTTGCTCCTGCTTTTGTAGCGGCCGCTTTCCGAAGCGGGCGCTTTTTCCATCTTTCCTTCTTTCTTTCCTCCGCGTTCTCTGTGCTCTCCCTCTGTGCCCTCTGTGTTAAATCTTGCTCTTCTTCTAGCTCTTCCACTTCCAAACCTCGCCCCTTTCCAAACTATGTTCTACTAATAATGGTATCAACGGAGCCTAAGGAACATCTAAGTCTCACCACCACTAAAAGGAGCGACCTCTTCATGCCTTCCCCACATCGCGTCCTCATCTTGGGCGGAGGCTTCGCGGGTCTCGTCGCCGCACAAACCCTCAAGCGCGCCGACGTGGACATCACCCTCCTCGACAAACGCAACTTCCACCTCTTCCAACCTCTCCTCTATCAGGTAGCCACCGGTTCGCTCTCCCCCGCCGAAATCGCCGCGCCCATCCGCGCGATCTTCAGCCACCAGAAGAATGTTGAGGTTCTTCTCGGCGAAGCGGTCGACATCGATCCCCAATCCAGAAATGTCCTCCTCGCCGACGGCGACGCCTTTCCCTACGATACCCTCATCATCGCCACCGGCTCCCAAACCTCCTACTACGGCAACGACCAGTGGCGCGAAAACGCCCCCAGCCTCAAATCCATCGAAGAAGCCACCCGCATGCGTCACAAGCTGCTCTACGCCTTCGAACGCGCCGAGCGCGCTGAATCCGAAGCCGAAGAACGCGCCTGGCTCACCTTCGTCATCGTCGGCGCCGGCGCCACCGGCCTCGAACTTGCCGGCGCCCTCGCCGAAATCGCTCACCACACTCTGAAACACGACTTCCGCCGCATCCGCCCACAAGAAGCCCGCATCATTCTCATGGAAGGCGGCCCGCGCGTTCTTGCTCCCTACCCGGAAGATCTTTCCGCCAAAGCCGAAAAGCTCGTCAAGAACCTCGGCGTTGAGATCATGCTCGGCGCCTTCGTCACCAACATTGATTCCGAATGCGTCAGCTACCGGCACGGCGAAACCTCCGGCACCGTCCCCGCACGCACCGTCTTCTGGGCCGGCGGCGTCACCGCCACTCCCTTCGCCCGCAAAGTTGCCCAACGCCTCAACGCCGAAACCGATTCCTCCGGCCGCCTCAAGGTCAATCCCGACCTCACCGTCCCCAATCATCCCGAAATTTTCGTCCTCGGCGATCTGGCCATCTCCCACGATGCAAAAGGCAATTCGCTCCCCGGTGTGGCCCAAGTCGCCATCCAAGGCGGAAAATACGCCGGCAAACTCATCAAAGCCCGCCTCGCCGGCCGCACTCTTCCTCCCTTCAAATATTTCGACAAAGGCGACATGGCCGTAATCGGCCGCGCCGCCGCCGTCGCCAACGTTTTCGGCATCCACGTCTCCGGCTTCATCGCCTGGTGCTTGTGGGTCTTCATCCACCTGATCTACATCGTCGAATTCCAAAGCCGCATCATCGTCCTGATCCAATGGGGCTTCCTCTACCTCACCTTCAGCCGCAGCGCCCGCCTCATCACCGGCGAACTCGCCTCCGACCAACCCACTCCCAACCCCGCCCCCAAACGTCCCAGTTTGTAGGGGAGGGGCTCGCCCCTCCCTCTTGAGTTTCTCTTCTCTGTGCCCTCTGCCCTCCGACCTCTGTGTCCTCTGTGTTAATTCTTTCCTCTTCTCTCCGGAAGCTAATCTTCAAATCCAACGCCCACCCCAACCGCCCTCGTTCCGCCCGCGCAACTCCTCCTCACCTCTCCCGCAATTCACATCCAGCCGTTGTTAGTCTATTCCCATGCCGCTCTCTCTCCCCGAAACCCAACCCTGGGACCCCGTCTCCCGCTACGCCGGCATCTTTTGGCTCCTCGCCTATTCTCTCTTCCTCCTCCACGCCTTCCGCGATACCTCCGGCTTCCTGTTTCCCGATTTCGTCAATCTCATGATCCACGAAGCCGGCCATCTTTTTTTCTCCTGGGGCGGCCACACCCTCATGATCCTCGGCGGCACACTCGGCGAACTCCTCGTCCCGCTGCTTTGCGGGATCTACTTCTATTTTCACGGTCAAACCTGCGGCTTCACCTTCTCCGCTTTCTGGTTTTTCGAAAATTTCCTCTACATCGGCACCTACATGAAGGACGCCCGCGCCGAGGCCCTCCCTCTCATCAACGGTGACATCGGTGATTGGACTATTCTCTTCGGTCAGTGGAACCTTCTCCTCGCTGACCAAAAAATCGGCCAGTTCGTTCGCACCCTCGGCTGGCTCGGCATGTGCTCCACCCTCGCCTGGCTGGCCTACCGCACCCATCGCGACTCCCAACCCATCCTCCGCCCCCTCTCATCTTTGTAGGGGCCGGGCTCGCCCGGCCCTCTTGGGTTTTCCTGCATTTGTAGTGGCCGCCTTCTGAGGCGGGCGTTCTTCAGTCTTTTTACCCTCGATACATACCCGAGCCGATTCGCCCTTCTCGTGCATCAAATACCTGGTTCCGTGAGCGCAACCGGACTCGCTCCCACGTGTCCCCCATGGTGGCCCGGAATTCTTGCCGTCCAGGCGGCCCATTCGCTAAGGTAAAAATTGTCGACAAACACCGAGGCTGATTAAGGTGAAAAACTTCGAGGTAGAAGAAAGCGTGTCCGAAACACCGCAACCCGGATTTGAGCAGTCGCTCCCGGCGCGCCTGGAGGCGCTTTTCCGCGTCTCCCAGGCCATCAGTGTCTATCGCAATCCGAAGGAGCTATTCCGCGTTCTCGCCAAGGAACTCCACCAGGTCGTGGCCTTCGATTTCGTCGCCATTTTCCTTTACGACCCCGAAAAAAATAAGGTGCGCACCGCCCTCCTCGAAACTGTCCAGGGCCCCGATTTCATAATCCCCGACGATTTTCCCGCCGAAGAAACCATCACCTGGTGGATCTACAATCACCAGCAACCCGTCGTCATCTCTTCCCGCGACGCCGAATCCCGCTTCCCGCAAATGATGAAGCTGTATGCGCAGTCGGATTTGCAATCCGCCTGCATCCTCCCGCTGACCACGGCCTACCGCCGTCTCGGCAGCCTCGGCTTCGGCGCCCGCCGCATAAATACCTATTCTTCGGACGAAGTCCGCTACCTCTCTCTCGTCGCCGACCAGGTCGCTCTCGCCGTGGACAACGCCCTCCGCGACGACCAGCAACGCACCGGCGAACTCTTCCTCGAAGAAGGCCAAAAGCTCAGCCACACCGGCAGTTGGATGTGGAACCTCGTCAACGATGACCTCAAGTGGTCACGCGAGCATCTCCTCATTTTCGGCGCTGATCCCGAAAAAGATAAACCCAGCGCGTCCCTCTTCTGGAGCAGAGTCCACCCCGACGACCGCGAATGGCTCGAAAAGCTCGTCAACCAGACGGTCAGCGAAAAACGCGAATTCGAACAGGAATTTCGCCTCGTTCTTCCCGACGGCACACTCAAACACGTTAGCGGCATCGGCCGCCCCGTCCTCGATGACGCTGGCAATCTCACCGCCTTCATCGGCACCACGATGGACATCACTCCTCGCAAGCGCGCCGAAGAGGAACTCCGCAAGCAAAAAGCCCATTTCGAAAAGCTTTTCGAGCTCGCTCCCGAAGCCATCGTTCTCCGCGACTTCGAGAATCGCATCTTGCGCGTCAACCGCGAATTCACCAATCTCTACGGTTTCACCCCTGAAGAAGCTCTCGGCCGTAACATCACCGAGCTGATCGTTCCCGAAGGCCACTTGGAAGCCTCGGAAGAACTCCGCGAAGCCCTCCAGCGAGGCGAGCGCGTCAACGCAGAACTGACCCGCAAAAGGAAAGATGGCTCTCGCCTCATCGTTTCCTTTGTCGCCGCCCCCGTGAAAGTCGAGGGCAACACCCCCGAAATCTTCGGCATCTACCGCGACATCACCGAGCGCAAACGCGCCGAAGAAGCTCTCAAGCGTAGTGAAGCCTATCTCTCCGAAGGCCAGCGCCTCAGCCACACGGGAAGTTGGGCCCGCTGCGTCTCCTCCGGCGAAGTCTATTTCAGCCAGGAAAGCTGTCGCATCTTCGGCTTCGATCCGAACACCAAAATCACCCTCGACATGATTCTCGGCCGCGTTCATCCCGACGAACGCCCTGCCGCTCAGGAAACCATTCAAAAATCGATCGTCGACTCCAGCGACTTTGAACTGAACTACCGCATCATTCTGGACGACGGCTCCATTCGCCACCTTCACGTCCTCGGCCATCCCGTCCGCAAACCCGATGGCACGGTGGCCGAATTCATCGGCACCCATGTCGACGTCACCGAGCAGCGCCTCTCGCGAAAAGCCCTCGAAGACGCTTTCGTCGAAATCAACGCCCTCAAAGAACAGCTCTTCCAGGAAAACGTCGCTCTCCGCCAGGAAATCGACGAAACCTCCATGTTCGACGAGATCGTTGGCAAAAGCAGCGCGCTCCAGAAAGTCCTTAAGGAACTCGAGACCGTCGGCCCCACCGATTCCACCGTTCTCATCCTCGGCGAAACCGGCACTGGCAAGGAACTCATCGCCCGCGCCATCCACAATCTCAGCTCTCGTCATGGCAACGCCTTCGTCAAAGTGAATTGTGCCGCTATCCCCACCGGCCTGCTCGAAAGCGAACTCTTTGGCCACGAACGCGGCGCCTTCACCGGCGCCATCGCCCAGCGCATCGGCCGCTTCGAACTCGCTCATCACGGCACCGTTTTCCTCGACGAAATCGGCGAAATCCCCCTCGAACTCCAACCCAAACTCCTTCGCGTACTCCAGGAGCGCGAATTCGAGCGCCTCGGCAGTTCCCGCACGCTCAAAACCGACGCCCGCCTGATAGCCGCCACCAATCGCGATCTCTCCGAACTCGTCGCCGAGCACAAATTTCGCTCCGACCTCTTCTACCGCTTGAACGTTTTTCCCATACGCGTCCCCGCCCTGCGTGAACGCCCCGAAGATGTTCCCCTGCTCGTCCGCCACTTCGCAGAAATCTTCAGCCGCCGCATGGGCAAACTCATTCAATCCATCCCCGCCGAAACCATGAGCGCTCTCATGAGTTACGACTGGCCCGGCAACGTCCGCGAATTGCAGAACGTCATTGAGCGCGCCGTCATTCTCTCCTCGCACGGCGTTCTCCGCATTTCGCCCGCCGAGCTCAAAGCAACATCCACCGTCCTCCCCGTAAGCCAGGAAATCGCTCCCGCCGCCCCTCGGCCCAAGCGGGTGCGCTCTACGGTGCCTCCTCTCACGCGCGAACAAATCGAACAAGCTCTCCGCGACTCCGGCGGTCGTGTCGGTGGGGTCGATGGCGCGGCCTCCCGCCTCGGCCTCAAGCGCACCACGCTCATAGCCCAAATGAAGCGTCTTCAGATGAGCTCTGCAAGTGTCAGCTCCTCGCCGATTGACACTGTCAAACCCCTATGACACAGTGACACGCCTCTACTGTCATCTTTCCCTCGTTTCCTGAACCTCTTTCCCTTCAATCACTTCCGCGCTTTTCCTTCTCTGCTTCTGTTTGGCCCACGCCTTGCCTTTTCCATTGCCGAATGATGTACCACGCAGAAGAAAGAAGGAAGGAAGACCAATGTTCAAGAAAGTTTCTAAATTTGCTCTAGTCGCTCTCACCGGGCTTTTCTCCGTTGCTCCGGTTCTCGCGCAGAGTTCCACTTCTCAAATCGATTCCGAACACTCCACCGCGCGTCTGTACCTCGCTTCCACAAGAAATCGCGACAGCAACCTCAACGTTGGTGTCGCCCGCGCCTCCGGCGTAGTCAAGCTCAACTCCGGCGATTCCGCGACACCCGATTTTGATTTCACCATCTATCCGGCCGACAAAAAGCCTTCGCTCGTCAAGTCCGCTGCGAACCGCCGCGACGAAAACCCCAATTACACCGTCATCGCCTTCAAATCCCGGCGCGTAGTTCCTCTGGCGCCCGACACCTATCGCGTCTCCGGTGAGCTCACTCTGACCTACGTCCAGCGCACTGTTTCTTACGACCCCTCCGAAGGCTACTCTGGCCCAACCTACGGCCCCTCGATCACCCTTTCCCAGACGCAGCCGGCCTCGTTCGAATTCCGCCGCGCCACTTCGTCCAGCAGCATCGCTAACGCCGAATGGATCGCTTCCAGCAACATTTCCGTAGAAGACTTTCCCGAGCTCCTGGCAGCAATTTCCTCCACCGTCTGGCCGGTCTTTGTCGCCGACGAACAATGCACCATGCCATCCAACATCGGTGGTGAAGATTACTCCGGCCCGGCTTGCACCGGTCAGCGCGTGGACACTGCTGCTCGCAAAGACCTCCGCTGCGACGCGCCGGCAACAGTCGGCGAAGATTTCTCCGGCGAAGTTTGCACTCAAGTTGGCCCGGCCATCGTAACTCCTGACCAGGGGCAATCCTTTTCCGCGAAGCGCCACCACAAAGCGGATGCAAACCACATCGTTGCCAACGAAGTTCAGATTCAGCTCGATCTGTTCACCGTCGGCTCCAGCTCCGCCCTTTCCGTGGCCTCCGGCCAGTAAGCATCCGGATCTCAGGAGACTCCCGTGCTTAGGACCATGATCACGGACACGCCGTTCGGCCAGAAATGGGTCTTGCAGGGGCGCCTTTGCGGCGTGTGGGCGCTGGACCTGCAGGAAAAGTGGCTCTCCACCAGGAGCGCGCGCGAAGGCCGCAAGTGCGCCGTCGACCTCGAAGACGTGATTTTCGTCGACCGCAAAGGCGAGTGCGTGCTCCTGCAGATGGCCTCGGAAGGAGCGGTGCTCCGTGCCAGCCGGGCCTATATGAAACACGTTTTGGAATCGTTGAAGGATCAGCAGCGGCAAATCTCGAAGGAGAAGCACGAATGCAACTCGAAACCAAAAGCGGAACACCAAAGCCTACCGTGGAAAACAGCATGAATCTTGGCGGCCCGAATGTGAAAGACGAAGCTCTCGTCGCCGAAGCCGTCCGTGGCTCCAGCGCCGCGTTCGAAACTCTTTTTGAGCGCTATCAGCAGAAAATGTTCCGCGTCGCCCTCAGCCGCCTGCAAAACTCCGAAGACGCCGAAGACGCTGTGCAGCAGACCTTCCAGCAGGCTTTCATTCATCTGAAAAGTTTTCAGGGCCAGTCGCGCTTTTCCACCTGGCTCACCCGCATCGCCATCAATGAAGCCTTGATGCTACTTCGCAAGCGCCGTCCCGGCCACCTTTCGATTGAAGGCCATCAGACGGTTGACGAGGAAAGCTTTGCGCTCGAAATTAAGGACCCAGCCATCACCCCGGAAGAGCAGTACGGCCAGAAGGAATTGCACAACGTCCTGACCGGCGCGATTGATGAACTCCGCCCGATCCTCAAAACCGTTGTGAACCTTTCGGAAATCGGCGAGCTCTCGACCAGTAAAACCGCTGATACCCTCGGTGTCCGCGTCGGCACCGTAAAAGCCAGAACATTTCGTGCGCGCCGCCTTCTGCGCGAAAAAATTTCCAAGCGCCTCGGCGCCAAGCCCGGCAGACTCTCGGCCGCTTTGTTTTCCGGTTCGCAGGTAGCGCGCAACATCGCCTATCAGGCCGTGTTTTCCGCCAGCGCCGGCTAACCAGCCGCTCGCCGATGGCACGCTGGGGTAGCGCCGGCTTCCAGCCGGCAAGCGCGTCGTCATCGTGGGATGCGTAGGCCGCAAAAATCGCGCCTACAGGAGAATCTCTAATGTGGATCGTTCGCGTCGCTCTCGATCGACCTTACACCTTCATCGTTCTCGCCTTGCTCATCCTCCTGATGAGCCCCGTCGTGCTCATGCGCACGCCAACGGACATCTTCCCCAATATTGACATCCCCGTCATCGCCGTCGCCTGGCAATATACCGGCCTCAACCCCGAAGAACTCGAAGGTCGTATCACCACTGTTTACGAGCGCATTCTCACCACCACCGTCGACAACATCGAACACATCGAATCCACCACAGTCAACGGCCAGGCCATTGTCAAAATATTTCTCCAGCCCAATTCCAGTCTGGAAAACGCCAACGCGCAAGTGACCGCCATCTCTCAAACCATCCTTCGCCAATTGCCGCCGGGCGCGCTTCCTCCCTTAATCATCAACTACAGCGCCTCCAGCGTTCCGATCCTCCAGCTCGGCCTCTCCGGCAAGGGACTCTCCGAACAGCAATTGAACGACCTCGGCCAGAATTTCCTCCGTCCCCAACTCGTCACCGTTCCCGGCGCCGTGATTCCTTATCCTTATGGCGGAAAACAGCGCCAGGTCATGATCGACCTCAATCCTAATCTTCTCCAGGCCAAGGGACTTTCGCCGCAAGACGTCCTCAACGCCGTTCAGCAACAAAACGTCATCCTCCCCTCCGGCACCGCGAAAATCGGCGAATTTGAGTACGACGTCCGTGTCAACTCCAGCTTGCGCACCGTTCCAGAATTCAGCGACCTCCCGATAAAAGTAGTCGGCAATTCCACCATCTATCTCCGCGACGTCGCCAACGTCCGCGATGGCTTCGCTCCCCAAACCAACATCGCCCGTCAGGACGGTAATCGCGGCGTGCTCCTCAGCATCCTCAAAGCCGGCAACGCCTCCACTCTTGACGTCGTCAGTGGCATCCGCGGCTTGCTTCCTCGTGTCGCACAGACCCTGCCTCCGGAACTAAAAATTCATCCCCTTGCCGACCAGTCGATCTTCGTGCGCGCTGCCGTCAGCGGCGTCGTCCGTGAGGCCGTCATCGCCGCCTGCCTCACCGGCATCATGATCCTCATCTTCCTCGGCAGTTGGCGCAGCACCCTCATCATCGCCGTTTCCATCCCTCTCTCGATCTTGAGCTCCATCATCGTGCTCAGCCTGCTCCACGAAACCATCAACATCATGACCCTCGGTGGCCTCGCCCTCGCCGTCGGCATTCTCGTCGACGACGCCACCGTCACCATCGAAAACATCGAGCGCTATTTCGAAGAAGGCCACGCCAAGCGCGATGCCATCCTCGACGGCGCCGCCCAAATCGCCGTCCCCGCTCTTGTTTCCACGCTCTGCATCTGCATCGTCTTCATGCCCATGTTTCTTCTCAGCGGCGTCGCCCGTTACCTCTTCGTTCCGCTAGCCGAAGCTGTCGTCTTCGCCATGCTCGCCTCTTATATCCTCTCCCGTACGCTGGTTCCCACGCTCGCGATGTACCTCCTGAAAGAGCACGAGGGAAAAGAGAAGTCCTCCAACAATCCATTTGTTCGGTTCCAAAAAGGTTTTGAGCGCAGCTTCGAGAATCTCCGCAATTCCTATCACTCACTGCTCGAGGGCGTCGTTCGCCACCGCCGCGTCTTCATTCCTGCCTTCCTCCTGACGTGTCTCGCCGTCTTCCTCCTCATCCCCTGGCTCGGCCAGGATTTCTTCCCCAGTACCGACAGCGGCCAGTTCATTCTCCACCTCCGCGCAAAAAGCGGCACCCGCATCGAGGAAACCGCCAAACTCAGCGATCAAGTCGAAACCTCCATCCGCCGCACGATTCCCGAGCGCGAACTCGACTCCATCGCCGACAACATCGGTCTCCCCTACAGCAGCATCAACTACATGCACAGCACCTCCGGCCTCATCGGCGCTGGCGACGCCGACATTCTCGTCTCCCTAAACGAAAAACATCACCCCACCGCCAATTACATGCGCGAACTCCGCAAGCAGCTGCCCGCGCAATTTCCTGGCACTACCTTTTATTTCCTCCCCGCTGACATCACCACCCAGATCCTGAATTTCGGCCTCCCCGCCCCCGTGGACATCCAAATCGAAGGCGCGGACACGGAAGGGAATCGCCGCGTCGCCCAAAAAATGCTCGCCGAACTCAGCCAGGTCCCCGGCATCGCCGACCCGCGCATGCAACAACCGTTCGACTACCCGCAATACGAAATCGCCATCGACCGCACCAAGGCTACGCAAGCCGGCTTCTCCGAGCGTGACGTCGCCAACAGCATGCTCAATTCACTCAGCGGCAGCTTCCAGATCACGCCGATGTTTTTCCTGAACTACCAGAACGGCACCAGCTACAACCTCGTTGCTCAGACTCCCCAATACGCCGTCCAGTCCCTGCAGGACCTGCAGAACATTCCCATCACCGCCGCCGGCGCCACTCGCCCCGCCATCCTCGCCGACGTCGCTTCCATCCATCGCACCAGCGAAATGGAGGTCATCAATCACTACAACATCCGCCGCATCCTCGACATCTACGCCAACGTGCAGGACCGCGACCTCGGCGCCGTCGGCCGCGACATCAATCGCATCGTCGCCGCCAACACCTCCTCGCTCCCGCGCGGCAGTTTCATCCGTGTCCGCGGCCAGCTTGAAACCATGCGCACCTCTTACACTGGCCTCCTCACGGGCCTAGTCTTCTCCGTCGTCCTCGTCTACCTGCTCATCGTCGTGAATTTTCAGTCCTGGCTCGATCCCTTCATCATCATCACCGCGCTCCCCGCCGCTCTCGCAGGAATCGTGCTCTTCCTCTTCCTCACTCACACCACGCTGAGCGTTCCCGCTCTCATGGGCGCGATCATGTGCATGGGCGTAGCCACGGCCAACAGCATTCTCGTCGTCTCTTTCGCCAAGGAACGCCTCCTGCATCACGGCGATCCCGTGGCCGCCGCCACCGAAGCCGGCTTCACCCGCTTCCGCCCCGTGCTCATGACCGCTCTCGCCATGATCATCGGCATGATCCCCATGGCCCTTGGCCTCGGCGACGGCGGCGAACAAAATGCGCCGCTCGGCCGCGCCGTAATCGGTGGCTTGCTCTTCGCCACCGTCGCCACTTTGATTTTTGTTCCGGCAGTTTTCAGTCTCTTGCATTCGAAACGCAATCCGGGAACAGAATTTCCGCAAGAAGCAGAGCTAGACGAAGTGCACGCATAAAGACCCCAGGGGAGGTACGACCAGAAATGAATCCTGAAGCAAAAAATCAAGCGCTCGAAGCCACCGTGGAATCACCGGAAACGCAATCACCCAACCCCGCGGCGGTAGCGGTGGCCGCGGCCCAGCCCGCCGCCGCTCCGCCGCCTTCGGCGCAGCGCATCTCCTGGTGGATCCCCGCTAGTGCCGTCGCCGTCGTCGCCCTCGTCATCATCTTCGGCATTCGCTCCCGCGTGAACGCCGAAGCCAGCGTCACCCGCGCAACGCACGAAGCCGCCATTCCCATCGTCAACGTTGTGCATCCCGTCGCTGACGCCCCGTCCCAGGAAATCGCCCTGCCCGGCAACACCGCAGCCTTCATCGACGCGCCCATCTACGCCCGCACCAACGGCTATCTGAAGCGCTGGTACTTCGACATCGGCTCCTCCGTCAAGAAAGGCCAGCTCCTCGCCGAAATTGAAACTCCCGAAGTCGACCAGCAACTCCAACAAGCCCGCGCCGACCTCGAAACCGCCCAGGCCAACTACAACATCGCGAAAATCACCGCCTCCCGCTGGGAATTCCTCGTCAGCACCGGCTCCGTCTCGCAACAGGAAACCGATCAGGCCAAGAGCGACCTCACCGCCAAAAAAGCCGCTGCCGATTCCAGCGCTTCCAACGTTCGCCGCCTCGAGGAACTCCAATCCTTCGAAAAAATTTACGCGCCCTTCGACGGCATCCTCACCGCCCGAAACACCGACGTCGGCCAGCTCATCGACGCAGGCGCCAGCTCGCCCCGCGAACTCTTCCATCTCGCTTCCATCAACAAACTCCGCGTCTACGTCGCCATTCCCGAAGTCTATTCCCGCGCCGCCAGCAACGGCGCTACCGCTACGCTCACCCTCGACGAATTCCCCGGCGAAATCTTCAAAGGCACTCTCGTCCGCAACGCCAACGCCTTCGATGCCGCCAATCGCACGCTCTTGACCGAAGTCGACGTGGAAAATCCGAAGGGCCGCCTCCGCCCCGGCGCCTACGTCTTCGTCCATTTCAAACTTCCTGAATCTATTACCAGCGTCACCATCCCTTCCAACGCGCTGCTGTTCCGCAAGGAAGGCCTCCAGGTCGGCGTCGTCCGCGACGGCAAAGTCGAACTCGTCTCCGTCAAGATGGGCCGCGACTACGGCAACTCTGTCGAGATCGTTTCCGGCATCACCGGCTCCGATTCCGTCGTCGTCAGTCCGCCCGATTCTCTGATCAGCGGCACACCCGTGAAAATCGCCGACCAGCACGCAGGAGATTAATTCATGAAATCCTTTCGCCCACTCATCGCCGTCACGTTAGCCGTTATTCTCGCCGGCTGCGAAGTCGGCCCCAAATACGTTCGCCCAACCACGCCGACTTCGATGAACTTTAAAGAACAGCCCCCCGACTCCTTCAAGGAGGCCGGCCAGTGGAAAACCGCCCAGCCCGCCGATCAGTCACTTCGCGGCAAGTGGTGGGAAATTTTCGGTGATCCTCAGCTCAACTCTCTCGAAGACCAGCTCACCGTCTCCAACCAAAATCTAAAAGTCGCCGAAGCCCGCCTCCGCGAAGCCCGCGCCGCCGTCCGCTTCAATCGCGCCGCGCAATTTCCAACCATCTCCGCCGGTCCCAGCATTCAATCGCTTCACGCTTCCGGGAATCGCCCGTACATCCAGACCACCAGCAACACCGGCGATTTCGTCCTCCCCATCGATTTCTCCTACGAAGTTGATCTCTGGGGCCGGATCCGCCGCAGCGTCGCCGCCGCCCGCGAAGAAGCGCAGGCCACCACCGCCGATTACGCCACCGCCAGGCTCAGCCTCCACGCCGAACTCGCCATCGACTATTTCGAGCTCCGCAGCGCCGACGCCCAGAAACAACTACTTGACGACACCGTCAAGGCCTACACCGACGCCCTGCAACTCACACTCAATCGCTTCCAAGGCGGCGTAGCACCAAAATCCGACGTAGCCCAGGCCCAAACCCAACTCGACACCACCCGCGTCCAGGACACCGACGTCACTGTCGCCCGCGCCCAGTACGAACACGCCATCGCCATCCTCATCGGCAAGCCTCCCGCCGAACTCACCATTCCTCCCGCCCCGCTCGATCTCCAACCGCCCGTAATCCCCGGCGCGCTTCCCTCCGACCTTCTCGAACGCCGTCCCGATATCGCCGCCGCCGAACGCCGCATGGCCGAAGCCAACCAGCAGATTGGCATCGCCCGCGCCGCCTATTTCCCAACGCTCTCTTTGAACGCCTCCGCGGGTTTTGAAGGAACCTCCCTCCTGAACTGGTTAACATGGCCCAGCCGTTTCTGGGCCGTGGGTCCGCAAATGACGCAAACTCTCTTCGACGGCGGCCGCCGCCGCGCCAACTCCGAAACCGCCGTCGCAAATTATGACGGCACCGTCGCCACCTATCGCCAGACCTCGCTCACCGCCTTCCAGGAAGTCGAAGACAATCTGGCCGCTCTGCGCATCCTCAACGACGAAGATCAGCAGCAAACCGAGGCCACCGTCTCGGCAAAGGATTCTCTCCAACTTTTCACCAATCGCTACAAAGGTGGCGTAGACACCTATCTTCAGGTCATCAACGCCCAGACCATCGCTCTCCAGAACGAACGCAACAACGTCGACATCCAACGCCGCCGCATGGACGCCAGCGTCCTCCTAATCAAAGCCCTCGGCGGCGGCTGGAGCACCGCCGAACTCCCCAAAGAATCCAGTATCCGCAACTAACCAACACGCACCGTGTAGGCGCGGCTTCTCGCCCTGAGCGATCTTGCGAAGGGTACGCCGCTTTATTTCTTTTTCCTGCCTTTGTAGGGGCCGGGCTCGCCCGGCCCCTCTTGGGCTTCTCCCGCATTTGTAACGGCCGCCTTCCGAGGTGCGCATTTTGCATCCCGGGTGGTTTTCCGGGGCGGGCGCCTTTGCTTACCGCTCCAACTCGGAATAAACTGTCTTCATCACATTCATTAAACGGCAGGCACTGATGCCCACAAATCCCATACCCACCACCGCCCCCGAGACTTACCCGAAATTTACCCCGGCCGATCTGGAAACCTACAAATCCCAAGGCTACCTAATCCAACCATCCCTCTTCTCCCCCGACGAAATCGAAATCATGAAACGCGAAGCCGAGCGCGACCTCGCCGGTGCCTCCATCCTCAACAAAGCCGACCGCTCCGGCAATCCCGTCAACCTCGCCATGTGGGATCGCCCGCAAGACGACATCTACGGCATGTTCTCCCGCAACGAACGCGTCGTCAAAAATGTCGAAACGCTTCTCGGCGCCGATGTCTATCTCTACAGCGCGAAAATGATCATGAAAAACGCCCGCGAAGGCGGCGCCTGGGAATGGCATCAAGACTACGGCTACTGGTACGACTACGGCTGCCTCGTCCCCAGCATGCTCAGTTGCTTAATCGCCGTGGACCGCGCCACAAAGGAAAACGGCTGCCTCCAAGTTCTCGCCGGCTCCCACGCCATGGGCCGCATCAACCACGACCGCATCAACGAACAAACCATGGCCAACCCCGAGCACGTCGAAGCCGCCCGCGCCCGTTTCCCGCTCGTCTATCTCGAACTCGCTCCCGGCGACTCCGTCTTCTTCGACTGCAATCTCCTCCACCGCTCCGACGCCAACCGCTCCGACCATCGCCGCTGGAATTACATCGCCTCCTACAACACCGTCGCCAACAAACCCTACAAACGCGTCCGCGACTACGGCAACTACGAACCCCTCAATCAAGTCCCCGTAAACGCGATCCGCACCTTCGCCGCCCAACACAATCTCCCGTAGCGGCCACCTTCAGGTGGCCCCGCCTGTGGCACAGGCACTCCTGCCTGTGCTCTTCGATCTCCGGTTAAGTCGCCCAACATTTGAACTTTAGGGTGCCCCATCCTTCGCGCCTTTTGCGAAGGGTGGGCTCCTACGATCAGAAGCCATAAACTTTCCTCTCTTCATTCTTCTCTCCGTGCACTCCGTGTCCTCTGTGGTAAGCCGTTTTTTTTTGCTGCTCCCCTCCTACAATTTCCCCGGCAAACATGCTCTAATTCCCACCGTGCGCATAACCCGTCGCCGCGTAACCATAATCGGTAGCTACATCGTCGCCCTCGTCATGGACATGGACCGCCTTCCCATCGAAGGCGAAACCGTCGTTGGCCGCGACTTCCACACCACCTTCGGCGGCAAAGGCTCCAACGCCGCCGTCTCCGCCGCTCGCCTCGGCGCCGAAACTTTCTTCCTCGGCAAAGTCGGCCGCGACTCCTTCGCCGCCGAATTCATCACCATGCTCGACCGCGAAGGCGTCCGCCGCGAAAAAGTTCTCTACTCCCCGAATCTCCCCACCGGCGTAGGCATCATCCTCTTCAACTCCATCGGCACAAATCTGATTGCCATCGATCCCGGCGCAAACACCCAACTCTCTCCCGCCGATCTCGAAGAGCACCTCGAAACCATCCGCGAATCCTCCGTCATCGTCTCCCCGCTGGAAATCCCTCTCGCCACCGCCCTCGCTGGCGCGCACCTCGCAAGAGAGAACCGCGTAAAAGCCATCCTGAATCCCGCACCGGCATGCGATCTTCGCAACACCGATCTCTCTTGTGTCTTCGCCCTCACACCAAACGAAACCGAAGCCCGCACCTGCCTCGGCCTCCCCGCCGCCGACCCCGTCCCCGACGAAGAACTCGCCGCCGCCCTCCTCGCCCTCGGCCCCGAACACGTCATACTCACCCGCGGCGCTCAAGGCGTCCTCTGGGCCTCCCGCCACGGCCTGAAAAAAATCCCCGCCCTCAAAGTAAATCCCATTGACACCGTAGGCGCAGGCGACGCCTTCAACGCCGGCCTCGCCGTAGGCCTCAGCGAAGGCGAGTCCGTGCCCCACTCCATCGCCCTCGGCATAACCGCCGCCTCGCTCTCCACAGAAAAGCGCGAAACCCTCGCCTCCTACCCCTATCGCTCCGAAGTGAACCAGCGTCTCCCCGAAATCTTGGACGCCCTAAATTGAACTCCCCACGAACATCCATAACAACGTGTCATTCCGAACCCCGTTCGCTCTTGGAACGGGGCGAGGAACCTGCTTTTTCTTTCCTCGCGTGCGCAAAAGATTTCTCGCCCCGAAAGACGAGCATCATTCTCCAGAGAATCCCATGACCCTCGCACTCGGCCTCGCCGTCGTCCTCTTCGCCGGAATTCTCCAAGGCACCTTCATCCTCCCCATGAACTACACCCGCGACTGGAAATGGGAGCACAACTGGTTCGTCTTCTCCCTCCTCGGCATGCTGGTTCTCAACGCCGCCATCGGTTTCGCCACCATCCCCGCCCTGCTCTCCATCTACGCCGCCACTCCGCAATCCACGCTGCTTCTCCTCAGCGCCCTCGGCCTCGGCTGGGGCATCGGGGCCATTCTCTTCGGTCTCGGCATGAAGCGACTCGGCATGTCCCTCGGCTATCCCATCATCATGGGACTCATCGCCGTCCTCGGCGGCCTGATCCCGTTCGCACTCTTTCATCCCCACGAACTCTTCTCCCGCCGCGGCCTCATCTATCTTCTCGGCACACTCCTCGCCATCGCCGGCATCATCGTTTGCTCCGCTGCCGCGGCCCGGCGCGACCGCGAGCGCTCTTCTTCTGCATCAACCGCGCCCTCCAGCCTCCTCACAGGTTTGCTCATCGCCGTCTCGGCCGGCATCCTCTCCAGCCTCCCCAATCTCGGCATCTCCATGAGCGCAAAGCTCGCCAGCGCCGGCGCCGCGCTAGGCATTCCTGCAGCCAGAGCCGGCAACGCCGTCTGGGTCCTCTTCTTCAGCATGGGTTTCCTGGCCAACGGCGCCTATTGCCTCTGGCAAATGCACCGCCACGCACAACTCGCCGCTCTCTTCCGCCACGCCACCCCGCGCAACGCCGCCCTCATCTTCTCGATGGCCACCATGTGGATCGCCAGCTTCTACGTCTACGGCATCGGCACCTCGCTCCTCGGCTCCACCGGCGCCATCCTCGCCTGGCCTCTCTTCATCTGCACTTCCATCCTCATCGGAAACTTCTGGGGCCTCCACGCCGGCGAATGGACCGCCGGCACCCCAGCCGCCCGCCGCACTTTGCGCGCAGGCATGGCCATCCTCCTTCTCTCTGTAATCGTAATCGCGCTGGTAAATCTGGGGTAGGGAACTGCTGCGGGCAAATTAAAGGTAGGTGAATTCTGCCCGTGAATCGAATTCGAAAGGGAACGGCGAAATTACGGCGTCGTCGCCGCCCGGGAACCTTTGGGACTCGCGGCGAATGACCAACGAAAAAATCGCTGATCGCATACTTCACACCGAAACGGCCGGACAAGGAGCAGCGCCAGGATCACTCTTTCCACAATCCCTCGGCGTCTTGATTGATGGATTCGTGCGCTTTCGCAGTTTGGGCAACAAATCATCCTGCTTCTCCTCCTCCAGCAGCCTAATTGAGTAACGATTGTCCAACGCAAAGTAATCCATTGACTGTCCCATTTTGGACATACAAACCCAACGGATTCTCGAATTTATAGCCGGCAGCACCGATTTCCCGGCAGCCCTCGTGGACAGCTCTATTAACCATTTGGGCGTATGTTCAAAACGGAACAGATTCAAATTGGTCAACAAACTAGCCTAAGCGTGTGAGGTTTGCATCCTCTAATCTTCTCCCCTGGTTGCAGACCTGCTTGGTGGTATAAAGACTATGGCTTCCGTTTCACAGGCGAATCAAGGGCGAAACGACTCCGGCCCGGGGCATCCCGCCGCCGAGAGGGCACAGACCCACCGAACGCGCTCGCTTAGCGCGCTTTTCATTCACCGCGATGCCGACGCCATCGATAGTTGCCTCCAGGAATTCAAGAAGGGACAGTTCGCCGTCACTTCTGACTTTGTCTTGAGTCTGCCCCAGGGCGTTGAACAACTGAAGTCCCGCGCCTACGATGTTGTCCTCCTTGAGTTCCCCAACCCCAGTTGCAAGTCGACGGAATCGGTTCTCCTCCTTCACCAGCTTGCCCAACAAATCCCGCTTATTTTGTTGACCCCGCGTTTTGGAGTCGAGTCGCTGGCCAGGCTTGGCGAACAGGGTAGTTTCGAGTATGTCGCCCGCGAACACCTCTCTCACCTCCCCTCGGCCGTTCGCCGCGCCTTGAATGAGAAAAAACTGCGCGACGAACTTGAGGACGCTCGCAAAGCCTTGCTACATTCGCAATCTCTCTACCGCGCTCTGGTGGACAATCCCGCCTACGGAATCTATCAGTGCGATGCGGAAGGAGATTTGCTCGACGCCAATCAGGCCCTGGTAACCATGCTGGGCTACGATTCGAAAGAACAGCTCCTGGCAGCGAACCGCGCTTCCGTTATCATCCCGAATCTTCGCAAAAGCGTCCCCTCTACCTCAGGCTCCAGCGACCGCCAGCAAATCGAACCACTCGAACTCGAGTGGAAGCGCAAGGATGGATCACCTCTGAAGGTCCGGCTGGGCGGCCGCGGCGCCTTTGACGAAAACGGCAATTTTGCGCGTTATGAAATCATTGCTGTCGACATCACCGAACAGCGCACCCTCGAGGATCATCTCCGCCATCAGGCGGACAGCGATTCACTGACCGGCCTCGCCAATCACCGCCGGCTCTTCGAGGTGTTGCAGACCGAGATCTGCCGTTCCAAGCGTACCGGGCGCGAGTTCTCGCTTTTGCTCTTGGACCTGGATAGCTTGAAGAAGGTCAACGATCAGTTTGGTCATCTGAGCGGTGACCGGGCCCTATGCCGCCTCGGGCAAATATTGAAAGAGTGCTGCCGTTCCATAGACACGGCGGCGCGCCACGGCGGTGACGAGTTTGCGCTGGTCCTGCCCGAGACAGGCTGTGCTGCCGCCGCCATCGTCGCTCGGCGCATTTGTGAGCTTCTCGAGAGAGATCCCGAGGAGCCGCTGCTCTCCGTCAGTGTCGGGCTAGCCAGTTTTCCAAAGGATGCCGACACCATTGGGACCCTGCTGTACGCAGCGGATAAAGTTCTCTATGAGATGAAAGCCGCCCAGCCCCGGGCCTCTCGCGCAGGCCAGTCCGCCTGAGGGGCTGGCTCGCTTTCGCGGCCGAAATGGCTGGATGCAAGAGAGCTCATACCCCACGGGCCGCTGTCCTTTATCGAACATCACTCACAATCGGAAATCTGCATACTCCTGCCAAGCTGAAGATTCCGGGAAGGTGTCTTTGAGCCAGGAGGCAGGCAATATGCGCAGTGGATATCGATATCTGTTCAGTTCTGTTTGTCTTACCGCGGCACTCGCAGTGCCATCGGTGATGAGTTACGCGGCCACGCGGCAGGACAACGGCCGGCAGGAGGAGCACCGGCGTGACGATAATGATCGCAACCGCGTCTACGACCGCGATCACAGGGATTATCACAACTGGGATGACAACGAAGACCACCACTACCGCCAATACCTCGTCGAGAGGCATAGGGAGTATCATCCCTTCATCGAAATCAAAGTGAGGGAGCAGCGCGCGTACTGGAATTGGCGTCACAATCATCCAGACCACGATCACGACGGGCGCTAGCCGGCAACCTTTACCCTGGGCCCCATGAACTTTCACACACGGAGCAAGGGAGCTCCGTACTTCCTCAGTGCTCCCTTGCTCGCGCGCTGCCTCGCGGCCTTCCCAGCCACATCGGCAAAATGAGCACAAATTCGAATTCCCCGTGAGCTTCAACCGGCATCTCACCCATTAAATTTCTCTCGTATACTGCCGCAGGAAGTCCCTAATCGAACTCTCTAATCACAGTTGTGCTGCCCTCGATCCCGGGATCCGCACCGCGGCCCTTTCTCGCTTGCATGTTTTGTCTCTTAAACGCGATGCCGGGTGAAACGCCGCATTGCGTCATGCGTCAGTCGTGCAGGACAACGCTCAGAAGGGAAGTGTTGATGTGCAGGCCGTTGTCGTACTTGATGAACCCCAGTTTCTTGAACTTGTTCATGAAAAAATTCACCCGCGGCCGCGTTGTGCCGATCATCTCCGCCAGTGTTTCCTGCGATATCTGGGGGAGTACTCCGTGCGGCCGGTCTTCCTTGCCGTAGCGCGCCAGCAGCAGCAGCGTTCGGGCCAGGCGCTTCTCGCTCGAGTTGAACAACTGGTCGATCAGGTCCTCCTCGATCCGGATGTTTCTCGCCAGCATGAACGCGATGAACTGGTCGGAAAGGACATGCTGCTCGTGCAGCACCCTTAACATTTCACTTTTGTCGATAACATGGATTGTGCTCGCCGCAATCGCCGTGGCCGTCCCCATGCGAACGGACTGTCCCGCCAGGCATCCTTCGCCAAAGAAGTCGCCGGGTCCCAGAATCGCGACCACCGCTTCTTTGCCGGCTCCATTGACCACAGACAGCTTCACGCCGCCGCTGTTTACGTACATCACGTTTCTCGCGGTTTCACCTTGTGAATAGATGACTTCCGCTTTTTTTACTTGTTCGACTTTTCTCCCAACCCCGGTTGAATCGAGAAAAGCCTTGGCATCAAAGTCAATTTGCATCCGTGGTGCCTTCTTCGTGTATCTCTTTTTTGTTTTCGCCATTATCTGAATTACTCCCGTCCCGAACTCGTCCGCAATCTTGCCATCGCCAGGTTGTGGGCAGCCAAAAGCTCTTTCCCCAGCTTTTTCTTCCTTGTCAATCGATCCGGCATGTTTGTTGTTGCCTCCGGTGCCTGCTCTTCAACGATCTTTTTGATCGCCTCCAGCGGCACCTGATCGAAATGTGTGCTTGGTTTTGCCATCGAATTCTCTCCTCACCACATAAACGCTATCAGGCCGCAAGTGATACGGGGTAACTCTTTAGGAAAATCATTGATGAGGTTAGTCGGGAGTTACTGGGTCGATTCGCTGCGGCGTAACTCGTTCTGTGCACGGAGCGCTCGCTCTTTACGGAGAGGTGTCCAAAACGAGACATATGCTCGCTTGCGTCTCGCGTTACGATGCTATACGATAACGTGAGGTTAGTTTAACGCGCACTCCCGTTGGAGGATTTATGGGGCGCATTCAAGCAAGTGCCGTGCACATGCACTTCAAGACCATGATCCAGTCCGATGTGCCGCAGGGCCGTGAGGGGAAGCACAAGCTCATTGTTTCCACCATCCTCAAGGACCTCGACCGTCTCGGGGCTGGTTCGGCGCTGAAGGTGCCATTGGCCGATTTGGCGCAATCCAAGGAAAAAGTTCGCTCTGCTCTGAATCGGGCAACCCGGAAAGTCGGCCGTCACGTGGCTACCGCCAGCGACGCCAATTTCCTGTACGTGTGGAACCTCAGCAAGTAGCAAGAGGAGCCGGCAATCTCTCCATTTTAGCCTGCATCCAAAGCGGGAATTCGATTCTGCGGTTCAAATCTCAGAAATTAGAAATTACGAATTGCAGTGGGGCGTCAGAGCTGTGACTGTGGAATGCGGCTCCGCAAAGTTTTCTCAGTTGTTTCGCAGCACCTTGCGCAAGGATTTGTGCACTACCAATATCCCATCGTAATGAATGAAGCCCCGCTTCCGGAACCGGTTCATGAACAGATTCACGCGCGGCCGCGTGGTGCCCACCATCTCCGCCAGAATCTGGTGGCTCACCATGGGAACCTGAGCCGACGCCGAGCCATCCTTTTCCAGGTGCGCCAGCCGCAGCAGCACGCGCGCTAGCCGTTGTTCCGCGTTAGAAGTCAGCAGGTCCGCCACGTGATCCTGGTATTTCTTTAGGCTGGACAGCAGGTAGTTAACCAGGGCGTTGGAAGCCAGATTTTTCTTGCGCAGCAATTGCAGCATTTTCCCTTTTTTGATGGTACGTATGGAGCTCCCTGTCATCGCGACTGCCGTGGACATCCGCAACGGATAGCCCGCCAGGCAAACTTCACCAAAAAAATCATGCACCCCCAGGATCGCGGTCACTGCCGAGGGTTGGCCCTTCGATCGCGTCGTCAGCCGCACCCCCCCGTGCTGAATGTAGAAAAGCGTCAAAGCAGGCTCGCCCTGGGTGTAGATTTTTTGCTTATCCCGGTATTGCTCCACCTTGCCGCCCAGGCTGGCGCCGGAGTTGAAAACTCCCAAGTGGGAAGCCAACTGCCCATTGTGATTCATAAGGCCCTCCGCGCAGGTACCGCTCTATTCGTGTTCATGCTTTCTCCACCTCTTTCTTGGACTTTCGACAAGCTTCCTGTGTCCACTCCATCGCCTTATTGGCATACTCCATCGCCTGTTTTGAGTGCTCGTGCCCCGTCTGGTGGTCTTCTTTCCCGTGGTGGACAGCGGCTGCCCGGTGCGCGTGCGCCGCAAGCTCGTGGAACTCGGCGGCTCTTTGGTGCGAGTCATTTGGCATGCTGGTCTTCCTTCGATTACCTGTGGGTAAAGAGGGTCGTTCCATTCCCATGCTCTTTGCCAGGCCAAGGCCCGTGATTACCGGCGATCATTCCTTCGCGACCCCCAGCCTTTGCTGGCGGCCCAAGCCCATGACATCGAACCGCACTCAGGACGTGGACGAGTTCGGTAAAAGCAGCCTACTTGAGAAATTGTTTAGGCACTGTCCAAAAGTGAACAGCGCGACCCTCGCCCCTTCCCGTACTATGTGCACTGGACGGCGAGACAGAGCGATATTGACCGGTCTGGGCGGGTCGGGCGGTATCCGTCATCTCGCCGTCCTTTTTGTTTTCGGAAGCAGAACTGACTCCGTCATTCACGCCATGATCCAGAAAGACATTTTGCGCCGGCTGCTTACGGGATTTTATCTCCTGCAATTCCCGGCGTTGCTTTTGTGCGCTGCATGCTATTCCTACCGCGTCAAAGAACTCCTGGTCTGCTGGCTCTTCTTTTGCTCGCTCTTCGTCCTGCTGGTCCTGATGTTTCTCGGCGCTGTCCTCGCCTGCTACGCGGGCAAGTATCTTCTGGCGTGGACGACAGCGGTGCACACCGTCATCCCGGAGTTGGCCGTTTGCCCTGGGGACCTCCCGCTCGCTGTTATTTCGGCTCCGCTTATCCTCGTCGCCCGGACCCGCGCGTTGGCAGCGGACCCCTACACAACCGTGAATGCCCTCAAAGTCCCACCTTGTCTCCTGATCGAAGTCCCATCCCCAACCGAGATTACTGTCCGGAAGTGAACAGACAATAGTTTGTGTGCGTCCTACCATCTGTGAATCATTGGGACAAATTTAATCTGACGGAGCTTTGGACAGAAATTCGGCCGGACCTGGGGACTACTAAAATGAAAAGCCAACACACACCATTGCTTCTCGCACTCATTCTCACAGCCCCGGCCCTCGCCTTTGCCGATAATATTCCCGGTCATTCCAGGAGCGGGAACGACTATGTCACCTTCTCGGAAGGATTCACCGAACAGCAGGACCTGCAAAGCAGCTCCGCGCGATGCAATTTTCTGCTGGGTTCCATCAAAGAGAGTGGCTCGAATACAAACTCTATTCCTCACGCGTCCTTCAGTGAATTCGCCAGAGGAGATAAAGGCTCTAATTTTGGCGCCGCGCCGAATGCCGGAGTTGAGTCAGGCAGTCGCGAGGCAAACCTGGTTGACTTCCGCGGCAACGGAAATAAGAGCTCTTCCTTCGGAAGAGATAAAGGGAAGGGCCACGGAAAACACGGCGGGGGAGACGGCGATGGAAATTCGTCCGGAACCGGTAGCGGCATTCCTCTGCCGGTGGTCTCCGTCGCGGAACCTGGCGCGCGGACGCTTTTGCTTTTCGGCTTCGCTGGCTTGGGATTGTTTTTTTACCGGCGCAAACGTTTGACGGCCGCAATTTAAGCGCGGGCATGGTGCGGCGGGCGCGGCTTGGAACAAGTTTTCGTTCGAGAGATGACCAGGGGGAGGCCTATGCATCGTCAGGAATCGGATAATCTGCAGACATTGCTTGCGGCTGAGGGTCAACTGCTGGATCTAATTTCCGAAGGCGCGCCGCTGGAGCATGTTTTGAATAGGGTGTGCACGGCGTTAGACGTGCAAGTCGGGAATATCGTGTCGCTGGTGTTGTTCCCGGATGATGAGGAACACACCTCACACACGATCGCTCGGAGCGCCGCAACGCTTAATTTAACCGTCTTCAGCTGCACGGCGATTCTTTCACCGAGCGAGGAGTTCCTTGGCACACTTGAGATTTACTGTTGCTTTCCTCGCATGCCTACCCTCGGCGAAAGAGGACTGATCGACCGGGCGGCGCAGCTCGCCTCGCTAGCCATTCAGTCTTACAAGCACGAAACGGACGCAGATGGTTGGCCGCTGGATTGGACTGCCGTGACGCGCAGAAGCCCTTGCGAGGGGCCGCCATCAAACAATTGAGTTGGAACAGTTCCACCGAAGCGCAAGCAGGCCAACTCTACGCCTGGAGTCGTGACTGAGCAGCCATGTACAAGAGCTTCTTTGGGCTTCGCGAGAACCCTTTCAACATCAACCCCGACCCTAGATTTCTGCACCGGACACCGCGCATTCAAGAGGCGCTCGATCAGCTGACTTTCGGTGTTCAAAACCGGAAGGGTCTCCTTCTTCTGACTGGGGAAGTTGGCACGGGCAAGACCACCCTGATCAATCATCTCCTCGATTGGCTGCGTCAGCAGAAAACACCCACGGCGTTTATTTTTAATTCACATCTCAAAGTGAACCATCTCTTTGATTTCATTCTCAACGATTTCGGCATTTCCACCGACTTGCGTGTGGTGAGCAATATGCTCTTGGAGCTGAACCAGTGGCTGATTCATCGCTTCCGCGCGGGCTTCACCCCCGTATTGATCGTTGATGAAGCCCAGGGGCTCTCCCTTGAGTTGCTGGAGGAAATCCGTCTTCTGTTGAATCTGGAGACCGCTTCCGAAAAGCTTCTGCAAATTGTGCTTGTCGGCCAACCCGAGCTGGAAGAAAAATTAAGGCGCCCTGAACTGCGGCAGCTTCGGCAACGGATTGCTCTCCGTTGCAACACCTCGCCGCTCTCCCTCGCGGAGTCCCGCGGATATATTGTGGAACGCCTGCGCATCGCCGGTGCAACGGCCGAGCCGATCTTCGAGCCCGATGCCGTGGAAGCCTTGCATTATTATTCCCGCGGGATTCCACGGGTGATGAATCTTCTATGCGAGCACGCGTTAATTAACGCTTATGTGGAGGGGCTCAACCCCGTTCCGCCGCCAATGGTCGAAGAGGCTGCGCGCGACTTCTTGATGGAGGAGTTTCGGCCCCTCCCTGCCTACTCTGGCATGACCATGCGCTCGGATAGCAATCCGAGCCTTATGAATTTGGAGTCGGCGGGGGAGCCCGGGCGACCCTCATGGGAAGACGCAAACGGTTCGTGGCTGCCTGCAGGCAGCGAAATGTCTTCTCGTGCAATTGCATTTACGGAAGAGGAGCGCATGCCCAGCACGGAAAACAGCATGATTGCCACCGCTCCACAGGAAGAAGAGGATTCCGCCTCGGAGAAACACTCGGATACAGCCCTCTCCGTGCTGGATCTGGTTCCCGCTTCAACCGAATTTGTTCCACAGCAGAGGGAAAGTAAACTCTCCTCGAAGCCAAGCGCCGCCCAGTCCGATTGCGCGGCCCAACTTGCGGCCACTATGGCACGATTGCTCGCAGCTGCCTCGTCGGCTCCGGGGTCGCGGCGGGCGTTTTCAAAAGCTGTAGGCGAAAGCTCATTGGGATTGCCGTCTATTCACCCTGGGGCGCCCATCCGCTCGGCGACTTCCACCGCATTGTGGTCTGGCGTTTTTACAAGAGCACTTCTGACGGCGCAAGAAACGTTCGCGGCCGTCGGCTGTGTGCTTCGGCAGTGGACGCTTGGATTTAGCCGCGATTGGAAGCTAACGGTCGACTCGCTGAATATTCCACAGATAAAAAAATCTCTCGCCCATTGGATTCGTCAGCCCATCTCCTCTAAATCGTTGGCGTCGCGCAAAAATCAAACCGTTTAAAGCCTGCTCTGGTTTCTCGTTGGTTACGGGATCCGCGCCGGGGCTCCTTTTGCTGGATTAAGAGGGAGAATTCGCTCCACCGGAAAAACAATCGCGGAACTTGTACACAAGTGAACAGACGCGTTGCCAGAGAATGCCTACCATTGCGATGTTGTAAAAGGACTGTTTTGTTGGTCAGTCCACCCTCGCCGCTTGTTCTCGTCGGCATTCACGGGCGGCAAGGATTTCGACCAGCAACTTAACCCGCTACCCTCCCCGGTGGAACAGTCCAGGCATCTCTGAAGTCGAACAAGTTCATCGATCTCGACGCATCATGAAACGCGTTGGGCAATTCGAAGAATCAATCTGGAAGTGTTTCGCCGCACCGTAAGAAAGGAATTTGAACTATGCCTCTCATGCAGATTCTAATAACCCTGATCGTCGTGGGCGTATTGTTGTGGCTGGTGAATCGATTCATTCCCATGCAGGGAACCATCAAGTCGATCTTGAACGCAGTCGTCGTCATCGGCGTCGTGTTGTGGCTCTTGGACGCGTTTGGACTCTTTCACTCTCTCTCGCGAATTCGCATCGGTACTTAACTGGCAGCCGTGAACCGCCAACCCTGGGCCGCGATCCGGGAGCAAACTATATGGCCGTGGAAGCAGATGCGCCGGCCAGGCACAAAAGCGCGGGAAGTTTCGATCATGGAGAAAATAGTATGAAATCAATTGGAAAAATCAGTACGACCGCAATGTTTCTCATCTTGGGATTTGGTGCCCCTGCTTTCGCTCGCCAGGGCCAGGAGGAAAAGCCAAAGCAGCAGGAACAACCGCCCAAGCCTGAGCAGAAGCCCCAGGAAAGGCCGGCCCAGCAGCCGAAGCAGGAACCTCAGCCAAAACAGCAGCAGCCAAAGCCGCAACCGGAACAGAAACAGCAGCAGCAACAACAACAGCATGCGCAGCAACAGCCTAAGGCCCAGCAGGATCAGCAGCAGAAACAACAGCAGCAGCAACAAGCCAATTCCAACAAGCAGCAGCAACAGGCCAAGAGCCAGCAAGACCAGCAGCAGAAGCAAAAGCAGCAGGATCAGGCGAACTCCAGCAAACAGCAACAACAGCATGCGCAACAGCAAGCGAAGAGCCAGCAAGACCAGCAACAGAAACAGCAACAGGCCAATTCCAACAAGCAGCAACAGCAGCACGACAATTCCCAGAAACAAGAACAGCAAATAACCAAGCGTCAGCAAGACCAGCAGCGTCAGGGCCAGCAACAGCAGCAAGACCGCTCGGCCAATCAATCCCAACAGCAAGCCAGGGGCCAGCAACAGCGCTCAGACCAGCAGCAATCCCACGTTCAGCCGGTCCACATGCAGTCCCAGCAGGAGCAGCACCGCCAGGAAGGCGAACAGCAGGGAGTCTGGCAGCAGCATCGCGCCAGCAACTATCAATCCGAACACCGTGATTGGCAGCAGCGCGGCGGCTACAACGGCTATCGCATTCCCCAAGACCATTACAACGGGTACTTTGGCTCAGGCCATTCCTTCAGGATTTACAGCTATCCCGTGGTGATCGTCGGTGGCTACCCCCGCTTTCAATATGGCGGTTATTGGTTCAGCCTTGCCGATTCCTGGCCGGAATACTGGTCCAGCAATTGGTATGACGACGATGACGTCTATATCGACTATTCGGGCGACGGCTATTACCTGTACAACCGCAGGTATCCTCGCGATCGCATCGCCATCAATGTTTACGTGGACTGACGGCATCTTCCGCGCGTGAACAAACAACAACTCTGTCCCGGCGTGCCTGGCTATCGAACAGCACTAAGGCCGCCGGGTTGGAGTACACGAAAGGTTACAAGCCTGCTGGATAGAGAAGGGAACAACCGATGCTCGGAACCATATTGATCGTTCTCCTGATAATGGCGCTACTCGGCGTTTTTCCTCGTTGGTCCCACAGCCGCAAATGGGGCTACCTCCCATCGGGTGGCGTAGGCCTCGTTCTGTTGATCGTTGTCGTGTTGGTGCTTCTCGGGCAACTTTAACCCGCGCGTCCGCAATCTCCGCGGCGCGGCATACATGGCGGCAACGGGCAAACTAGTGTGGGAGGCGGGCAATGGATGACAGCAAACGACGCGTGGTCAACTTCCTCGAAAAGGAGATCAAGACCTACGCGGCATTGTCTCTCTTCTTGTCGAAGAAGAGCACCCTGGGAGGCTTGAACGCGAGAGACAAGCAGGCGCTGATGCACCCTGCGTTTTACAAAGAAAGAATGAAGGAAGCGAGAAAACTTGTCACCGAACTCAAAAAATCGAATTAAGCTGCGGCCGGCCACTCACTCTGTTTTGTGTGGTTGGAGCCGGTGGTCTGTTCGCATCGCTGCTCTCTTGCTGGCAACACTTTTGTGTACGAGCAGTTCATTTGCCTACTCCGTCCTCACCCACGAAGAAATCGTCGACCTGGTGTGGACCACGGAACTTCGCCCGCTCCTCTTGCAGCGTTTTCCAGACCTCACAGAGGAGCAACTTACCGAAGCCCACAGTTACGCCTATGGCGGCGCTGTGATCCAGGACCTCGGCTACTATCCATTCGGCAGCGTGGAATTCAGCAATCTGGTCCACTACGTCCGAAGCGGCGATTTCGTCCAGGAATTGCTCCAGCAGAGCCAGGACGCCAACGAATTCGCATTCGCCCTCGGCGCACTCGCGCACTATGCTTCCGATATCGCCGGCCACCCCGCGGTCAACCAGGCCGTTTCTCTCCAATATCCCAAGTTGCGGGCCAAGTTCGGGAACTCCGTGCGTTACGCGGACGACCACACCGCTCACCTGAAGACGGAATTTGGATTCGACATGGTCCAGGTGGCCAAGAATCGCTACGCTTCGCAGCAGTATCACGATTTTATTGGCTTCCAGGTGTCCAAGCCGCTGCTCGAGCGGACTTTTCCCATCGTTTACGGTGTGGAGCTAAAAGACGTTCTCGCTCATGAGGATCTGGCCGTCGGCTCCTACCGCTTTGCCGTCAGCCGTTTGATCCCGCAAATGACGCAGATCGCATTACGCACACACGAAAAGGACATGATGAAAGAGACGCCGGACTTCGCGAAGGAAAAATTCCTTTACCGGTTGTCGCGCTCCGACTATGAAAAATCGTGGGGCAAGGATTACACCAAGCCCAAATTCAGCACCCGTTTCTGGGCCATTGTCTTGCGATACATGCCGAAGATTGGGCCTTTCAAGGCGATGGCGTTCAACAACCCGACCCCAAAAACAGAAGACATGTATTTCAAGAGCATCAATAACACCGTGGACCAATACCGTATTTATCTCCAGCAAGTTCGGACGAACACACTGACCCTTGCCAACACGGATTTCGACACTGGCAAGGCAACCATCGCCGCCGAGTATCCATTGACTGATGAAACCTACGCGAAGCTGCTCGGTCAACTTTCCGGCCGCAAGTTCGACCTGACCTCACCCGGCCTCCGGCAGAATATTCTCGATTTTTATTCCGACCCCTCGGCCCCCATCGAAATGAAAAAGGACGCCGGGCGTTGGCAGAGCGTGCTGACCTCTCTCGATCAATTGAAACTGGTGGACCCAACGCAGAATCTCGCCGCGGCTCCGGCGAAATAATGCCGCCCGCAAGTCATTTAGCCGTTCGCTTCGCGTTGCAGGCCGTTCTGGTTGTCGAATCCTTGAAACTAAATGAAAATGTGTGCGTAAACGGACAGACTTGGGTCCCGGCCGTGTTTAATATCATCCCGTAGGAAAATACAAACAGACTTTCACGCAGGCCCCAGCAACCCTCACCGGATTGTCTCTGCATTGCCCTACACAACCAGTTCCCGGAAAGCCTCGCAAGTTTAAGGAGAAAATTCGAATGAAAATTGTAAAAGCAGCATTTTGTTTACTCGCAGCCTCAGCGCTGGGTGCAGCCGTTCTGCCTGGCGTACGTGCGGATGAATGGAACAAGAAAACGATCGTAACCTTCAGCCAGGCAGTGGAAGTTCCCGGCAAAATCTTGCCCGCCGGCACTTATACCTTTCAACTGATGGATTCTCCCTCCGACCGTCACATCGTTCAGATCTTCAACGCGGACGGATCCCAGATCATTACCACCGTCCTGGCAATCAACGACTACCGGTTGCAGCCGACCGGCCAGACAGTCATGAAGTTCAACGAGCAACCGGGCGATTCTCCGGACGCGCTCCGCGCGTGGTTTTATCCTGGAGACAGCTTCGGGCAGGAATTCGTGTACCCGAAGGGTCGCGCCATTGAGTTGGCACAGAAGATGAATGCGGTCGTCCCGGCGGTTGCGGCTGACACACTGGATGACAGCGCGATTAAGACGGTTGCGATCGTTGCCGTCACACCTGACCAGAAAGAAGTGGAAGTCGCCACGGCCATTCAGACCGCGCCTCCCGCCACAGTCGTGACGGTTGAACCGGTAGTCCAGACCCCGCCACTCGCGGCCACTGTAACTCCCGCACCGGTCGTTGTAGATCAGGAACTCCCGCAAACAGCCAGCAATACACCCTTGATCGCCCTGCTCGGTGCTTTGTCCATCGGCCTTGCGCTCGGCCTGAAGATGATCATGAAGTTCGCTGCCTAAACCAGCGAAGCAAATTCCCGCGCCGCGGATGTGGCCCAAAAGTCACATCCCGCGCCGCGAGAAAGCAGTGTCGTAATGTCCACTCCAATCTCCCCGGGACTCGATCGGCGTGCTTTGCGCTGGCCTCTTGCCGTTTTATTTCTGTTATTCCTCATCCTCTTTCTCACGCGATCGCTTGCCAGGCAAGGCTCCCCGGAAAAACAAGCGTCACCCCCAAAAATTGCCGTCTCCGTCAATCTCGTCCTCATACCCGCAAGTGTGACCGACGCCCGCGGAGAATTTGTCCCGGGGCTCAAGGTGGACGATTTTCGCGTCCTCGAAGACGGACGCCAGCAGGAACTTACGGTGTTCGAAGTTGGCGACACGCCTGTGGCTGTCGGCTTGGTGGTCGACCACAGCCGAAGCATGGGCTCCAAATTGCCTGCAGTCGCCGCGGCGGTGTTTTCCTTTGCGCATACCAGCAATCGCCAGGATGAAATGTTCGTTGTGGATTTCAATGACAGTGTTTCGATTGAACTCATGAAGGGCAAGGCGTTTACCAGCGATCCAAAGGAACTCCAGGAAGCTCTTGCTGCCGTCTCGGCCCGGGGAAGAACTGCCCTCTATGATGCAATTAGCGAGGGACTGAATCATCTGCAGTACGCGCATTGGCAGAAGAAAGCTCTGATCATCATTAGCGACGGAGGAGACAACGCCAGCCACCTCAAGTATGCGCAGGTCCTCGCCCAGGCTCGCCAATCGCAGGCGCTGATTTATTCCATCGTGCTTGCCGGCTCGGATAACCTCGAAGAAAACCCCGAACTTCTCCGCCGGCTTTCAAAAGATACGGGGGGAATCGCTTATTTCCCGCGTGCCGGAGAGTCGGTCGAAAGCGCCTCCGCTAAAATCGCCGGCGACCTTCGCGAGCAATATACGCTCGGTTATATACCACAGACCTTGAAGCAATCCGTCGCATTTCGAAAAATTGAGGTAAAGGTCGCAACTCCTGCTCACGGCAAGTTACACGTCCGAACACGGCAGGGCTACTCGCCGGCCGCCGTAAATGTCACCCCGGCGCCATTGGAAACAGGAGCGAAATGATTCTTCTTCCCCGCGCAAGCCGGCGTCTCTTCGCGGCCTACAACAAGCTCATGCGAGCCACGTGTTACTTTCTTCTCGCCCTCGGCGTCGCCGCCCTGGGGTATGTAGGCTACGTCTCTGCCGATTCGAAAGCATACCAGGCAGTCGAGAAGGAAAAATTCACGCAAGCGATCGTTACTCAAGTTCCACAGGTTTTGCGGGAAGGCGACGTGATCGGCGAAATTCAAGTGCCCCGCTTGGGGCTCGACTCCATGGTCGTCCAGGGAGACTCCTCGAAAAACTTGCGTCGCGCCGTGGCTCATATTTCAAATTCGGCATTGCCCGGCGAATGGGGCAATGTCGCACTGGCCGGCCATCGCGACACTTTTTTTCGTCCGCTGCGCGATATTCGTGCCGGGGATCAGATTCGCTTCAAAACGGCAGCGGGGACTTTTGAGTATCGAGTGCAGTCGATCGAAATCGTCGGACCCGGAGATACCGAAGTTCTGGAACCCTCGTCGGGTCGCGACTTGACTTTGATTACCTGCTTCCCATTCAGTTTTGTGGGCCGCGCCCCCGGAAGATTCATTGTCCACGCCAGGGAAGTCGCACCGGTGGTTCCCGGCCAGTCTTCGGTTGCCGATCGGGAGCGGCAGGGAACAGTCGCTTCTGTGCTCAAGTGAACAGACAGCCGGCGCTCCGGTGGCTACTATAATCTCGCAACCGGGAAAATTCGTAATACCAAAACCTGGTGCTACACAGGCGCGACGCTTGGGCCGCTTGTGAGACTGGAATAATCGATGCTTTGGACAATTCTCGTCGTGTTATGCATTCTCTGGCTTTTGGGTGTGGTCACTTCCTATACCGCCGGAGGGCTCATCCATCTCCTTCTCCTCGCGGCTCTGGTCATCCTGGTGATCAACCTGGTTTCCGGCCGAAGAGGTACCGTTTGATCGGGAAGCGGAGACTATGAAGCCAGCAATGATGTTTGGAATCCTGTTGATCGTTCTTGGCGGCTTGGCCTTGGCTTATCAGGGGTTCAATTACACCCGCCAGGAAAAAGTCATCGACATTGGCCCCATCCACGCCACTGCTGAAGAGCAACAACACGTTTCCATCCCTCCGATCCTCGGTGCACTGGCTTTGGTTGGGGGAATCGTCATTGTGGTCGCCGGCTCCCGCAAGAATTCCTAGCCTTAGATTACGAAACGATCCCGCCTGAGAGTCGGGTTACGCATCTCCCTCTCCAGAATCAAGCCGCGTTGAACGCCCATCAACCGTTAGTCCCGGAGAAACATTCGTTCGAACAGGAAAGTACAGACCATGGAGGTCATCGATGAAACGAGTCTTAGCTGGAGCAGCATGTATTACCCTCGCAGCAGTTTCCGTATTTGCATCCAATTTGAATAAAGAGGAGAAGCGCCTCGAAGAGAGCGGCGTTGTCATGCAAGAAGTGCTCAACGTCCCCGACAACATTCCCCACGAACTGTTGGAAAAGGCCGAGTGTGTCATCGTGTTTCCTAACCTCATGAAGGCGGCGTTTGTCGTCGGCGCAGAATACGGGCGCGGCGCCATGGTTTGCCGGACCGGCGAAAGATTCCGCGGTCCCTGGGGATCTCCCGCAATGTACGCATTGGAAGGCGCTAGCTTTGGCTTCCAGATCGGCGGAGAAGCTACCGACTTAATCCTCCTTGTGATGAATGACAGGGGTATGGAGTCCATTTTGAGCAGCAAGGTCAAACTCGGCGCAGACGCCTCGATCGCCGCGGGCCCCAAGGGCCGTGACGCTTCCGCGGATACAGATGCGTGGATGCGCGCTGAGATCCTCAGCTACTCGCGTTCCCGCGGTCTATTTGCCGGCGTTTCCCTCGCAGGGACTACCCTTCGCCCCGACGATGACGCAAATGAACAGATCTATGGCCGCCACCTCAAGGCAAAGGAAATCGTCAGAGGCGAGCACGTTGGCGTACCCGAGACCGGGCGTCACCTTGTCTCCGTTCTGCAAAGAAGCGCTCCGCACAACGAATCCGAACACGCCGCTTCGAATTAAATGTAACCGCAAAACGCCGGCCTGCCGGGAGATTCTTCGCCCGGCAGGCTTTTTCTTTTTTGGGGAAGGTTGTTACTCGTGCAGGACGACGGTCAGCAACGACTTGTTGACCTTGATCGTGCCGTTGTATTCGATGAACCCGAGCTTCCGGAATTTGTTCATGAAAAAATTGATGCGTGAACGCGTGGTTCCCACCATGCTCGCCAGCGTCTCCTGCGAGACTTTCGCCAACACCCGTTCCGGCTGATCTTGCTCTCCATACCGCGCCAGCAGCAGCAGCGTGCGCGCCAGCCGCTTTTCACTCGAATTGAACAGCTGATCGATCAAATCCTCTTCCACCCGGATGTTATGCGCCAGCATATACGAGATGAAATGATCGGATAAATCATGTTGAGAGTGGAGGACTCGCAACAGCTCCTCTTTTTGAATCACCAGAAGCGTCGTTGGCGTAACGGCGCTCGTTGTGCCCATCCGGATGCTCTGTCCTGCCATGCATCCCTCGCCAAAAAAGTCGGTCGGGCCGAACATCGCCACCACCGCTTCCTTCCCGGAGCCGTTCACCACCGACAATTTCACTCCGCCCTTCTGGATGTACATCACCGTGCTTGCGGTTTCCCCCTGCGAGTAAACGGTTTCGCCCCTGCTGTACTCCATCACTTTTCGCGCCACCCCGGCGGTGTCGAGAAACCTTTGCGCATTGAACGAGTCGCTTTTTCCCTTGTTAATGCGTTTTCGCGCTTTCATATTGTCTCGAATCACCATGGGGGTCCGCCGTCCCGCCCCTATCCACCCTACCAACAACACTCTCCCAAAACTGTTCAGTAGAGAACAGTCCCTAATCCATCACCTCTGACTCGATGGTGTCTCGTATTAGACAGACATCAGGATTAGAGAGTTGCTATACCCATAGCCTAGGAATGGACTGAGCTTTCTATCCAACTAACCCAGCCAAAGTTGGTGTTCCGAATGTTTCTGCCCAACTGCGAGCGGGATTGAACGAATTGTGACAGGCCGATGAGGAGAAGCACATGCGCAAATTACAGGTAAGCAAGGTTTGGATTCCGGCGTTCCTATTGGCCGTCGTCATGGCAGGCTGCAGCGACCCGGACAAAAACAACGGGACAGGGGGCCCGGGTGATCCGCTAACGCCACCCACGGTCACCGCCGTAACTCCTCCAAACGGCTCTACGCTCGTTTGTCCAAACACCCCCGTCATTACTGCCACTTTCAGCAAGCCGATGAACCCAGCGACTCTCACCACGACCACGTTTACCTTGACCGCAGGTGGTGCCAGCACCTCCGGCACAGTTACCTACGTTTCCGCCACCATGATTGCCTCCTTTACGCCAGCCGCCGCTCTTACCGCCAGCACGGCCTATACCGCCACCATTACCACCGGGGCCAAAGACCAATTCGGCAATTCGCTGGCCTCCAATTTCGTTTGGACCTTTACCACCTCGGCTCCTTGTCCGCCTCCCGCTGGCGCGATCGCCTTGGGCGCGGCCTGCAGTTTCGGAATTCTCGGTGCCACCCCCTCCGTTAGCAATACTGGCCCCACGATCGTTAAGGGAGATATCGGGATATGGCCAGCAGCTTCGATCACTGGATTTGGATCGGCACCGAATGCGCTAGGACCGGGAATATTTACGGGCACGGAACACTTGGCCGATTCGATTGCTCAGACGGCCCAGACTGACTTGACCACGGCGTTTAACGCCGCCATGAACGCAGGAGGAGGGCCATCGGTAGGGACCGCTCTCTCTGCGAATATAGGAGGGCAAACCCTCCCCCCTGGCATTTATATCGCCACGACCTCGTTGGGAATAACCGGGAACCTCACCCTCGACGGTAGCACCAATCCGAATGGTATCTGGATCTTCAAGGTTGGGTCCGCACTGACGACGGCAGCCGGTAGCGCGGGCACGCCAGCGAGCCAAGTCCTCCTAATAGGCGGTGCCCAAGCTCATAACGTCTTCTGGCAGATCGGCAGTTCAGCGACCCTTGGAACCAACTCACTATTTCAAGGAACCATAATGGCTAACGCAACCATCACGCTTACCACCGGCGCGACGCTAAATGGCAGAGCGCTAGATCGGTCGGCAGCAGTCGCATTGGACAGCAATCCGGTGAATGTACCTCCCTGTCCATGAGGCATTCGGTGGTGGGATCAGCCTGACGCTGGTCCACCGCGCGTCTGATTGGAAACGCATTTTACGTTGCTAAAGTTCGGAGGAACATTTGTATGTCATCTCAATCTAAGCGCCATCCTGTACGGCTCGGATCCACGCTCGCGGCAGTGTTTGCCTTCCTGTTTCTGTTTGCCACCCTCGCCGCGGCTCAGGACCAGCCTGTCCCCAAGTGGGAGCTCTTCGGCGGGTATACCGTCTGGGATCCGGGCGCGAACGTTCATGGCCAGCTTCCCGGTGCCCTGCTCCCGTTGAGCAGCCGCCTGGAATGGAATCCGCGCGGTGTCGGTGCCAGCGCTACTTATGATTTCAATCGTTGGTTTGGATTGACTCTCGATACCAGCACCGATTGGGGCAGCGGCGAAAAGACTTTAGCCAAAAGGATTGACGACGCCGCATTCGCCAACATCTCCTTCGGCCCCAAGATTACCTATCGCACCAATCGGTTCTCCCCATTTTTTGAAGTGCTCGTCGGAGACCATCGTCTCACTCCCGACGCCTTCCACGATATCGACAAGCTCGGCATCATGGTCGGCGGGGGTCTGGATGTCAACGTGTCCCGCCATATTGCTCTGCGTCTCCTCAGGGCAGACTTTGTAGCCTCCAATTACCGCTTTGGTCCCACCACGATTCCAAGTACCGACCTCCGTGGCGTGCGCCTGCAGACCGGCGTCGTCCTTAACCTCGGCGGCGGTGAGCCCGGGCTTCCGCCGTCCGCTTCTTGTTCCGTGCAGCCGACGGAAGTCTTTGCCGGCGAGAGCGTGACCGCCACTTCCCGCGGCTCCAATTTCACTTCCAAGCGCACTGTTACCTACAGCTGGAACGCCACCAATATTAAAATTCCGGGCAGCGATGCCTCCGCGCAGATTGACACCACCGGCTTGCAGCCCGGCTCCTATGTCGTCACCGCCAACTTGAGTGATGGCAGCAAACGTGGCGTTGCATCCTGCAGCGCCAGCTTCACCGTGAAGCAGCCGCACCCACCAGTCATTTCCTGCGTCTCCGATCCCGCGACCGTTCTCACCGGCGGCACTTCCACCATCACCTCCAACGCCAGCAGCCCCGACGGCCGCAGGCTCATTTACAGCTACTCGGCAAGCGCCGGCGACATCTCCGGCAATGGCAGCACCGCCTCCTTAAACACCGGCAGTGCGCAGCCCGGCACCATCACCGTCACCTGCAACGTTGCCGATGATCGCGTTCCCGCGCTCACTTCCTCCAACACCACCGCAGTGCTTGTGCAAGCTCCGCCGCCTCCTGCGCCCGCGCCGGAGATCAAGCAGTTGGAAGCCAAGCTGGCCCTCCACAGCATTTACTTTGCAACCGCGCGGCCCACCGTCGAGCATCCCGAACGTGGCCTTCTCGACAGTCAGGCAGCGATCCTCGTAACCCTCGCTGCGGACTTCGTCAGTTATCTGAAATACAAGCCAGATGCTCACCTGATCCTCGGTGGCCATGCCGATCCGCGAGGCGGCGCTGTGTACAACAAAGGTCTTACCGACCGTCGCGTCGGACGCACCAAGGACTTCCTCGTCGAACACGGTGTCCCGGCAGACCACATTGATACCAAGTCCTTTGGCGAAGAGCACCAGCTCACTCCCGAAGAGATCAAGGTGCAGATGGCCGACAACCCGGAACTCACTCCCGAAGAGAATAAGTTAATGATGAAGAACTTCAGTGTGCTCGTCCTCGCCAACAACCGCCGCGTTGACGTCACCCTGAGCACTACCGGTGAACAGTCCGTTCGCCGCTATCCATTCAACGCCAGGGATTTCCTGGCCCTTATCAGCCCCAAGGGCGGCGAAACCAGGCAACCAGCCAAAAAGCGCAGCAAGCCCTAAGCCCAACCGCCGCACTGTGGCCGGCAATTGAAAAGGCGCGAGTCTTGGTAGACAGGATCGCGCCTTCATCAAGGCCTTCCCAATACTGTGCAAATGTGAACAGCGCCCTGCGTCAACCTTCTATAAGATGTGGCACTGGGACGTGTGGACAAGCGGCTTCGGCAAAGATGCTGTTTCTCCACTGTGTCGTCGCAACGTCCCGGCGATCTGCAACCCCGGAGAACGTGCTTCCCTTACAAGTCGAGCGGGCGAACTGGGGTCAGTGAGTCCGGCCTCTTTGTGTCGAGGTGCACCCAACGGGTGCAAGGGCCGGCGGTCGCCAACGTCGGGCGGTTCGCCACCGGTGATGGATTTTTCGTTTCGCAGCGCGGAAAGGGCCAAATGACAGTAAACGATACTGCGGGAAGCATTTTTATCCGCGAGAATGCCATCTTGCCAGGTGGTTTGATTATCGAAACCGAGACGTTTCTGCCCGGCTGGAGAGCGGTCAGAGATTGCGACGGCTACCGGCTCGGCAGAAAAATCGAAGAAGCGAAGTGGAACTTTTTCTATCTGGCCGGCGAGTTCAAGGCAATCGTTCTTGGCCGCGAGGGGCCGGCAGCCTTCCGCAGAGCCGTCCGGAGTATCCTGGCGAAACCCGAAGCGCGGAAGTTTAATTCGCTGGAGATTACCGCAATCCGCTCAAGATGGTTTCTGGGCATCCCCTTTGTGAGCGTCAGCGCCAATTTTCGCCACATCCAGAAAAGTTTGGCTCTGGAGCCCGCAAAAATTCCCAGCCTGAAAGTCCCCGCCGCTCCGCCGGCAGCGATCGCAGCCGATAAATTCGAGGCTTTGGTTTCGAGCTCTTAGGTATTCGTGGGAGATTTGAAAATGAAAACTTTGCGCAATTCGATTTTTTGTCTCGGCGTCGTTCTTCTCGCGTCTCCCGTCATTCGCGCGCAGGACTTTTCGAAGTACCGTGATTTTTCTCTGGGAACCAGCGTAGCCGCCGTCCTGAAGCGTACCGAGCAGGCGCAAAAAGACGTGAAAGTGATCCATGCTCGCCCAGTTCTCGTCCAGAATCTCACCTGGTGGCCGCCGGCCGTTCCCGGGGGTTCTTATCACGCCGATAGCGTCGAACAGATGCTTTTCTCCTTCTGCAACGGCGAACTCTACAAGATCACCGTGACTTACGATACCAATTCGACGCAAGGGCTCACCTCGGCCGACATGGTGAAGTCCATCTCCGCAAAATATGGCCCGGCGACCGTTCTTGATCCTCCGCCCGATCCCGCTTTGATCGAAGGATACAGCAACAGCGATAAAACTCTCGCGTCGTGGGAGGATTCGCAATATTTCTTCAAGTTGATCCGCTCTCCGTTTACCAGTCGCTTTGGGCTGATCCTCTTTTCCAAAAAAGTGAACGCAGAGGCGGAACTTGCCATTGCGGACGCCGTGACCCTGGAAAAACAGGAAAAACCCCAGCGCGAAGCCGACCTCAAGAAAAAGGAAGCGGACGACCTGGAAGCCGAGCGGTTGAAGAATCAGAAGGTCTTTCGCCCGTAGTTTGGCCAGATAATTTTCAAGGCATCAAATGCCGCGAATTTGCAAGCCAAAGAATGGAGATCAGGAAAATGACAGTCAATATCACTCCTCTGCATGATCGAGTTCTTGTGCGCCGCCTGGAACAAACGGAAACCGCGAAGGGCGGGATCATCATCCCCGATTCCGCGCAAGAAAAGCCCCAGGAAGGCGAAGTCATTGCCGTCGGTGCGGGCAAATTGGAAAAGGGCCATCGCGTCCCTCTCGACGTGGAGGCGGGCGACCGGATTCTGTTCGGCAAGTACACCGGCAGCGAAATTAAGATCGACGGACAGGAGTATCTGATTCTCCGCGAAGAGGAAATTCTGGTGAAGGTCGGCGCGGCTGCAAAGGCGGCCTCCGGCAAGAAATAGCGGCTGCTCGATGAATGTCCAGGATGAATTGAAAAGTTTGTTCACCCGGGAGGGTGAAATCTCATGGCAAAACAAATTGTAACCGGTGAAAATTCACGTCAGGCGATTTTGCGCGGCGTCAACATTCTGGCCGACGCGGTAAAGATCACCCTCGGCCCCAAGGGGCGCAACGCCGTAATCGAGAAAAAATTTGGCGCGCCCATCATCACCAAGGACGGTGTGACCGTTGCCAAGGAAATCGAGTTGCCGGATCCCCTCGAGAATATGGGTGCGCAAATGGTGCGGGAAGTCGCCTCCAAGACTTCCGACGTAGCTGGCGACGGCACCACCACCGCCACCGTCCTGGCCCAGGCCATCTTCCGCGAAGGCGTTCGAACGGTTGCCGCCGGCGCGAATCCGATGGCCCTCAAACGCGGCATCGCCAGGGCTGTCGAAGTCGCTGTGGAAGAGATCAAGCGGATGTCCCGCGAAGTAAAGGGCGACATGATCGCCCAAGTCGGCACCATCAGCGCCAATACAGACAAGCACGTCGGCGACATCATCGCCGAGGCCATGAAAAAAGTCGGCAAGGATGGCGTCATCACCGTCGAGGAATCCAAGACCATGGAAACCACCCTGGACATTGTCGAGGGCATGCAATTCGACCGCGGCTATCTCTCGCCTTATTTCGTCACTGATCCCGACCGCATGGAGTGCGTTCTCGAAGACGTCCACATTCTGATCCACGAAAAAAAGATCAGTTCGATGAAGGACCTGCTGCCGCTGCTCGAGCAGGCCGCCAAAGTCAGCAAGCCGCTTCTGATCATCGCTGAGGAACTTGAAGGCGAAGCCCTGGCCACCCTGGTGGTGAACAAACTGCGCGGCACGATACAGGTGGCGGCCGTGAAAGCCCCCGGCTTCGGTGATCGCCGCAAGGCCATGCTCGAAGACATCGCCATTCTCACCGGCGGAAAGGCCATCACCGAGGATCTCGGCCTGAAACTTGAAAACGTGAAATTCGAGGAACTCGGCAGCGCCAAAAAAGTGACGATCGACAAGGACAACACAACGATCATCGCCGGCGCCGGTAAGTCCACCGAGATCGAAGGGCGTATCAAGCAACTGCGCACCCAGATCGAGGATACGGCTTCGGACTACGACAAGGAAAAACTGCAGGAGCGCCTGGCTAAACTCGTCGGCGGCGTCGCCATCATCAAGGTGGGTGCCGCAACCGAGACCGAGCTGAAAGAAAAGAAGGCACGCGTCGAGGACGCCATGCACGCCACTCGTGCCGCGGTCGAGGAAGGCATTGTCGCCGGCGGCGGCACGGTCCTCCTGCGCTGCCTGCCCGCTCTGGAGAAGCTCAAACTCCACGACGACGAAGCCACCGGCGTAAATATCGTAAAACGCGCCCTGGAAGAGCCCCTGCGCCAAATTGCCCAGAACGCCGGCCACGAAGGCGCGCTGGTAGTAGGCCGCGTGCGTGAATCGAAGGATGAAAACTTTGGCTTCAATGCCGATACCGGTGAATTCGTTGATTTGGTCAAAGCCGGTGTCATTGATCCGGCGAAAGTCACTCGGCTGGCACTCCAGAACGCCGCCTCTATCGTCTCCTTGATGCTCACGACCGAAGTTCTGATCGCCAACTACAAGGGAGACGAACAGCTGGTCGCGGCCGGTTCAGGCCATGGTGGAGGCATGGGCGGCTCTTACTAATCACCATTCTGTTCAGAATGCCCGGCCGGCGGTTGCACGCGAGCTACCAAAACAAGCAGCAGCACAGGAATCCAGTGTCAAAGTCGAAAATTATTTCTGCAATCGAAAGGTCGTCTGTCATCGACACCCCGGACAACCCCAAGGTCATTGATCAATTCACTCTAGAAGCGGTGATCAGCCTGGATCCGCCCCTCTCTGATGAAGCGCCTGTCACGCTTGCTCCGGGGCATCCACGGCCAATGTTGCCCAGTAGAGTCGCCATCATCGGCAACTACCTGCCCCGGCAATGTGGAATTGCCACCTTCACCACCGATTTGTGTGACGCGATCCACGCCCAATACAATGACACGGAACTCCTGGCGCTTCCCGTCAACGATACTCCTGAAGGCTACAGCTACCCGGCCCGTATCCGATTCGAACTTGCGCAGGACGAACTTGCTTCCTACCGGCAGGCTGCGGATTTCCTGAATTTCAGCAGCATTGATCTGGTCTGTCTGCAACACGAGTACGGAATTTTTGGCGGACCCGCGGGCTCCCACATTCTGGAACTCTTGCGCCGGCTGCAGATGCCGGTGGTCACCACCCTGCACACCGTGCTTCGCGAACCCAATCCGGATCAGCGCGCGGTGATGCTGGAAATCGCGGCCTTGTCGGATCGCTTCATCGTCATGAGCCGCCAATCCTCGGAGATTTTGCAGGAAGTCTTCCACGTCCCCGCCTCCAAGATCGATCTGATTCCCCATGGTATCCCTGACCTGGCTTTTACCGACCCCAATTTCTATAAAGACGCCTTCGGCACAGAAGGCAAAGAAGTTTTACTCACCTTCGGATTGCTGTCGCCGAATAAGGGCATCGAAAACGTCATCCAGGCCCTCCCCGCAATCCTGGCGCGCCACGAAAACGTCGTCTACATGATCTCCGGCGTAACTCACCCGCATATCCTGCGCCGCGAGGGTGACAAGTACAGGGCGTCTTTGCAAAAGCTCGCGAAAGACCTCGGCGTCGAGGCCAACGTAATCTTTCGCAACCGCTTCGAAAGCCCCGAACAGTTGATGGAAATCATTGGCGCCGCCGACATTTACATCACTCCCTATAAGCACAAGGGACAAGTCGTTTCCGGCACCCTCGCCTATGCCCTCAGCGCTGGAAAAGCTATCATCTCTACGCCCTATCTGCATGCCATGGAATTGCTCGACGACGATCGCGGCGTTCTCGTCCCCTTCAACGATCCCCAGGCCATAGCCGCGAAGACCATCGAGCTTCTGGACAACGGCACCGCGCGCCACGCCATGCGCAAGCGCGCTTACCTTTATGCGCGCGACATGGTCTGGGACCGCGTGGCTCAGCAATACATGGGGAGTTTTGAACGCGTGTACAACGAACGATTGCGCAAGCCGCGCGCCACATTTTCCGCCCAGAACACCGAAAAAGCCCTCGACCGTCTGCCGTCCATTAAACTCGATCACTTGCGTCGAATGACCGACAGCACGGGCATCGTCGAGCACGCGGTCTTCAATGTGCCCAACTACCCGGAAGGCTATTCGACCGATGACAACGCCCGCGCTCTCATTGTCGCCATTCTGTTGGAAGAGCTTGGCAGCACCTCCGCCACGCGTTCCGTGGATCTCGCCGCGCGCTACCTCGCATTTTTGTGGCTGGCCTTCGATCCAGCAACCAAGCGCTTCCGAAACTGTTTGAGCTATGAACGCCAGTGGCAGGAGTTGCACGGCTCTGAAGACAGCCACGGCCGCGCATTGTGGGGCCTGGGCACCGTCCTCGGAAGAACCAATGATGCCGGACTCCGTGGCGCAGCCGGCCGCTTGTTTGAAATGGCCCTACCCGCCGCGGTGGAGTTCAAAAGTCCCCGCGCTTGCGCCTTCACGTTGCTCGGGCTGCTCGAATATCTTGAGTCGTTCCCCGGCGACCGCGCCGCCCTCAACGCGGCGGACGCGCTCGCGAATCGCCTCCTCGACTCCTACCAGGCCACACGTTGCGCGGACTGGAAATGGTTTGAAAGCGTCCTTTCGTACTCGAATGCCCGTTTGCCGCAGTCCTTGATCCGGGCAGGAACGCGCAGCGGCAACGAAGCCATGGTTTCCGCCGGGCTTGAAGCGCTCGATTGGCTTGCCAAGGTGCAGCGCTGCGAAACCAAGGGCCACTTCGTGCCCGTCGGCTCGCACGGCTTTTACTCAAAGAAATCCGAAAAAGCTCGCTTCGACCAGCAGCCCATCGAAGCCTGCGCCACCGTCTCCGCTTATCTCCAAGCCTATCGCGCGACGGGAAAAGGCCGCTGGCGGAAAGAAGCCTGGACAGCCTTCAATTGGTTTCTCGGCGACAACGACCTGCAGATCGCCCTTTACGACCCCACCACGGGGGGCTGCCGCGACGGTTTGCATCCCGACCGCGCCAACGAGAATCAAGGAGCGGAATCCACGCTCTCTTTTCTCATGGCGCTTCTCGAGATGCGCAAGTTGGAAAAAGCGGATATCACCGACAGCAAATCATGACTAAACCTCTATTTCCCTCTCTCACCTGCGGTTTTGTGTACCATCCAGTTTTCTTGTTTCAGGAGGCCTCTTGATCGAAACCCTGGTCCAACACGATATCCTGTTCACCCGCTACTCCTTGAATCCAATCCTGACCGCAAAGGATTGGCCCTATTCCATTAACAGTGTCTTTAACGCGGGCGCTACACTTCTGCAAGATGGATCCACTCTTCTCCTGTGCCGCGTGGAAGATCGCCGCGGCCATTCTCACCTTTGTGCGGCCCGCTCCGCGAACGGAGTCAACAATTGGGTGATCGATACCGAACCCTCCATGCCGGCTCTCCCGGACCAATATCCCGAAGAGGTTTGGGGAATCGAAGATCCGCGCGTCACCTTCGTGCCTGAACTTAACCAGTACGCAATCGTCTACACCTCCTATTCTCGTGGCGGTCCGGGTGTTTCCCTGGCGTTGACCAAGGACTTCCGAACCTTCGAGAGATTTGGCGTCATCATGGTCCCGGACGACAAGGACGCCGCCCTCATGCCAAGGAGGATCAACGGATTCTGGGCTTTGATTCACCGGCCTATGACCCCGCTCGGGGCGCATATCTGGATTTCTTATTCTCCCGACCTGCGCCACTGGGGCAGCCACAAGCTGATGCTGGAAGCCCGCCGCGGTGCTTGGTGGGATGCCAACAAAATCGGCATGTCGCCACCGCCGATCGAAACACCCAGAGGTTGGCTCATGATCTACCATGGTGTCCGCAGGACGCCATCCAGTTCCATCTACCGGCTTGGCCTGGCCCTCTTTGATCTGGAACAACCCGAAAAGTGTTTGGTCCGCGGAGATTCCTGGATGTTTGCCCCGGAGGCGGAGTACGAACGCCGTGGAGATGTTCAGGACGTTGTGTTTCCCTGTGGCTATACCATTGCTGCAGACGGCGACACAATCAATCTCTACTACGGCGCGGCAGATTCAAGCATCGCCCTCGCACACGGCAGCATCCGCTGCCTCCTGGCCTGGCTCGACGCCAATGGCCATTCCGAGCACGCCAACGACCGCCGTCAGCACCGTCAGTCTTAACCCGATCAGGCCCGATGTTCCCGATCCTTTTGGCGATTAGGAAAGCACAGCTGCCACTGTCCTCAAATCAATCTGGATTTTCTCGGAGGAAAAAAAAGAGCTGGCCCGAACAATTGGTTGTCCACTTTGCGGGTTTGCCTTGCGCTTCTGGACGGCTCTCAGCTGGAGCGACGGAGGAAGAGCGCGAGGGCGGCTAGTCCAGCGGCCAAAAGAAAGAGCGAGCCGGGTTCCGGAGCGGGAGTGGTGGGAGTGGAAATCGTCAGTTGAGAAGAATTGTTGGTTACCGTCGTGGAGCCATCGAGATTGACGTTGACGAGGGCGGCAAAGCCGTTGACCGTATCGGAGGTGAGGACGGGAACGGTGCCGGCTGCATCGGAAAACAAACTGAAGGCGAATGTGCTGCCGGAGGTGGAGACGCCGTCTGGCGAGACGACAGCGGGTCCGAAGAGATTAACGGCGAAGGTGATCGTGCTGCCGTAGGTGAACCCGGTGAAATAGTCGTTGAAGCTGCCGCCGTTGTTGAAGAGGACGGTGCCCGGGAGCGCGCCGCTGGTGTCTCCTGTGAGCACAGAAGAGCCAAGAGTGCCATTGCTGGAAAAGTTGAGAATCTGAAGGCTGGCCGACTGCGTCAGCAGAGCGCCGGGATTGAACTGAAAGTCGAGCGAGCCCGCCTGGCCGGTGACGCTGCTGGTGTTGACGGTGAAGTCGTAGGTGACACCATCGGCGAAGGCGGGAGCGACGCCGCCGAAGAGCAGAGCAAATCCAATCAACATTTTCTTGAACATAAGAGTCACAGCCTCCTTAGAGAGTTCCCGAATACAGGACCGGCGTAAAAGTAATTTTGGTCATTGAGGGGTCAGTGAACTGAACACTTATCACAACAGACTGTCCCGGCGCCAGTGTGGATGGTGCGAGCGTGATGAAGGGACTGCCGTTGAATGTGCCGCTGGCGTTGTTGAGCGTGACGCCGGATGGCAGGCCAGTCAGAACGATCTGGAATGGACCGGAAAGAGTTGTGGAGCCGGTGTTGGTGACCGTGATGGTGCCGGAGAAGGTCTTCGAGACGCGCGAGTAGACGAGGCCGGAACCCGTTTGAGAAACGGAATTGGAAATATTCACGGGCGGTGGCGCAGTTGGCGGGCCGGAAGAGACCACTAGCGAGACAGCGGAGCCAGATGTTACGGACGTGCCCGCCGCGGGAGTTTCGCTGATCACGTTGCCGACGGGAATAGTGGTGCTGCTGGCTGTCGCGACAGGCAAAGCTACGGTGAGGCCTGCGGCGGTGATTGCGGTGGTGGCGGCGGATTGTGAGAGACCGACGACATTGGGTACTGCGACCAGTGGCGGGCCGGAAGAGACGACCAGCGAGACGGCAGTACCGGATGGGACGGACGTGCCTGCGACAGGAGTTTCGCTGATTACGTTGCCGGCGGGGGTGGTGGTGCTGCTGGCTGTCGCGACAGGAGAAGCGACGGTTAGGCCTGCGCTGGTGATCGCGGACGTTGCATTGGACTGCGAGAGGCCAACGACATTGGGCACTGCGACCAGGGGCGGGCCTGACGATACGACTAGAGAGACGGCAGAGCCGGATGTTACGGACGTGCCCGCAGAAGGAGTTTCACTGATTACGCTTCCAGCAGGGACACTGGTACTGGTTTGCATCGAGACAGGCGAAGCAACGGTGAGTCCCAGGCCAGTGATTGCGGTGGTCGCGGCGGATTGCGGGAGACCGACAACGTTGGGGACGATGACGGGCGGGGGCGTAACGGTCAGAGTGGCGGAAGCGGTGGAAGCGAGGAAATTTCCCTGGGCGGCGTAGCTGGCAGCAAGCGTGTGAGGACCCGAGCTTAGTATCCCCAAATTGAAGGAGGCCGAGCCGCTGGAAAGCGTTTGAGTCAGAGGCGCACCGCCGTCAACACTCAGAGTCACGGTACCCGCGGGAGTTCCGACGGTGGCGCTGACGGAAACGGTGGCGGTGGCGGAGATGCCGGAGGCGACTCCAGGAGCGGAGATGGTAGTAGTGGTAGTGGTAGCGGGAATCGACGTTTGCTGGACGATGGCGAACGGAGAGAAGGAGTTGGTTGTGCCGCAGATGAAGCCAGCGGGCGAGGTGGTGTTGGTGATGTTAGACGGGGCGCCGGATGCTGAAAAATGGAGGATCTGCGGTGCGGGATTCAGACTTCCCGAATAGGGGATGCAGACGGTGACGGGCGGAGTGAATACGGCGGTAGTGGAGATGTTGTAGTAAACGGAGCCAAGTTGGAAACCGGAAGGGATCGCCGGGCCGGAGCTGCTGGAGCTGACAGTGGTGACGCCAGATTGGGTGACAGCTGCAAAAGTCAGAGAGACACCGGACGGGAGTCCCGTGGACGAATCAATCGGATTGACGACTATATTCGAACCAAGCCGAGTGTAGCCGGCGGTTGGCGGAGTTTCGTTGAGCAAAACGGAGAAGCCGGTAGGGTTGTTGACGAGGACGTCGGGAATGCCGTCCTGATTTACGTCAGTGGCTATGATCTGATTGGAACCAGGGCCGGCAGCAAAGAATTGCGTGGGAGTCGATAAGCCTCCCTTGCCGTCGCCGGGAAGGAAGAAGACGATCCCGGAGACGGTTGCTGCGACGTCCAAATTGCCGTCGAGGTTGAGGTCGGCGATGCTTATCTGAGCGACGTTGGTGAAGATATCGGGTGCAGCGTAAAGCGGGACCGGGCCTCGGTCGGTGAATGATCCCAGAGCGAGAGGATTGTTCAGAAGAACGTGGATACCATCAGAAACCGAGAGGACGACGTCAGGGGCGCCGTCACCATTCATGTCGGCCACGGCGACTGAGGAAACGACAGGTGAGATGGGATCGGAAGAGACCTGCCCGAGGATTGTTTGAGGAGTGCCAAACGAGCCGGAGCCGTTGTTAGGAATGACAGCGACGCGGGCAGTGAGGACCGCCGGCGGCCCAGTAACAATCTCACTCCCGGAACAAACTTCCCCGCCATTGGTGACGACCAAATCGGGATTGGCGCCGCCGAATATTTTGGCGGCAGCCAGTCCGGAAGGATTCACAACGGGAGAAGGAACGTAGATAGGCGCCTTAAACGTGCCGTCGCCGTTCGAAAGAAGAACATAGATGGCCGACTTGGTGGGCGTGGCAAAGCAATTCTCAGGAAATGCCACTGCGATGTCCGGAAGGCCGTCGTTGTTCAGATCGGTGACGATGATGGATGGCGGGTACGGCAAGTTACTCCCCAAGGTTGGGAAATGAGGATCGCTTCCAAGATAGCAGCTGTTCGGGGCGACCCCGAAGTAGCCGGCGCAGGCCGTGCTGACCGAAAAATTATCCGAGCCATTATTCAAAACAAGGGTGATGCCCTGGCTGGTGACCACCGCGATGTCCGGGTCAAATGCGCGGAACTGGCCGCTGGCAATGGCGTATCCAATTCCCACGAGACTGGTACCCAGAGAACCGCCGGAGCCGAGAGAGGAAGTAACAGGGGCGCCATAGCCCGGCGGAAAGGCGGTTCCGAAATCGTTTGGAAAGACTTCAACGGTTGCGGCGATGTTGGAATCCTCACCAAGGACTGCAACATCTTCGACCGGAAAGCCGTTAAACGCAGCACCCTTGAAGTTGCCAATGGCGAAGGCGCGTGGTTGGCCGGCTGAGGGTTCCAAGGGACTGGAGTACGACATGACGGCAGGAGACGGTTGACCAGAGGTGGGATTCAAGCGGTAAACGACGATGGAGCGCGAGGTGTAGTAAGAAGCGAACGTCACGGGGTTGAGTTGCGATTGAGCGCCAGCGGAAACAACGATCCATTGATTCAAGGCGGGGGAGAATTGAGTGGCGAGTGACTGGCCTGGAGGTCCGAGAGGACCGATACTGGAAGTTGTGGTGGTCGTGGCATCCAGAGCGATGCCTAGATTGTCGTTCGAATCCAGATAAGCGAAATCGGGAGTGCCGTTGCCGTTGAAATCGGCAGTGGCGAGCGCGAGACCAATAGGACGTGCGGAGGCCAGCTGGAAGGAACCGAGAGAGGGAATGTGCGATATAACGTAGAGCGGAACGCCTGAGTCGGCAACAGGGGTGATGGTGGAGAATTGCAAACTGGCATCGCCACCTATGGCGAAGATCGCGGAAATGGTGGGTAAATTGACAATCGCGAGATCGGAATACCCGCTACCGGTGGAAGTGACAGCAACACCCGTAGTGTTCACGAAGGTGAAGGTTGCACTTCCGGTTTGTGCGGATTGGAACAAACCGACGTATTGGGTGAAAGGTCCAGCGCTGGCGAGGATGGCGATGCTTCCGCTGTAGTCTCCCGGGGTTTTAGCGCCGACAATTGTGCCGTAGAGAACAGTAGAAGTGTTGCTCGCGCGAATCGAGTAGCTATTGTTGAGAGTGAAACCGCTGGAGGCGACACCTGGGTTGGTGGAGGCGGTATTGAGATAGATAGAAATTGAGCCGGCGGCGGCGCCATTGGCGTTGCTGACGGCGAGATCATCGAAACCATTTTTGTCGTAGTCCGCAACGACCAGCGACGTGACGGGAGTGGGATTCGGTAGGCACGTTGGGGCCTGGAAGACACCGCCGCCCAAACCGTAGAGGATGGTCACGCCGCCCGTGGGGCAGCCAGGGGCGGAGCTAACTGCGACAGCGATGCTGGGACCATTTCCTGTGGGACCAGTGAAATTGCCGACACCAATGATGTGATTCCCGCCCGGTGGGGGCACGGGGATCGTGCCGATGCCCGTGTACGTGGCGACGGGAATGAAATTCCCGCTGGGATCGCTCAGATAAATCTGCACCTGCCCAGCATTGGTGGAGGGGTTAACTTCGACGACGGCAAAATCCGTAAAGCCATCGGCGTTAAAATCGCCCATCCCGACGGCAACGGGAATCGTGCCCTGAGCGCCAGGATAGACGACAGGACTGGAAATCTGGACGGGTACCTGCGCGGAACTTATGCCCGCGAAGAGGAAGAGTAGGCTTAAGAAAAGCGCAGCAGACTTCAGCGGCGCAAACAAAGCGATGGCGTTACTTGATGCAGACACGGACTTCGTGGAGTCAATTCGCCGGACAAGAAATGCTTTCGATACGAGTCCCTTACTCATGCTTTTTCCCCTTTGTCCTTCACTCCTCGCATCTGCTGCTGAAGAGAGTCCGTTTCCTTCAAATCGCCGATGGATCGCTGTTGAGCGACGCGTTCGCGCTCGGCTTCCAACACCGAGGCAAGCCACTGTTGAAATTCCGTTTCATTGCCGATGGGAGAGAACCGGTTCATGGCTGGCCGAGTCCGGGAACAGTGTGCGGGAGTGTGCGAGCAACGGCGCGGAACGTCAATGTACGGAGCCAAATTTAGTTGTGTAGTAAGTCTTAACAGGCAGCCGCCTGATAAGAAGAAGGTTACTTCCGTTTGGCTGACTAACCTTCCAAGTACTGGTTCCATGCTACACTCTGCCCAGTCCCCGGGTTTCCTTTGAAGGAACTTCATGGAGCAGGCACCCAGCTCGCCAATGCTCAAGTTCGGTCCTTACCTCGTGGACCTGGCAGCAGGCGAAGTACGCAAGAACGGCTCCCTCATCCGGCTGCAGGAAAAACCCTTGCGCGTGCTGGCACTTTTGGCCGAACGGCAAGGCCAACTCGTCACCCGCGAGGAGCTGAAGAAACGTCTCTGGCCCGAAGACACCTTTGTCGACTTTGAGACCGGGCTGAATACGGCCGTCAGCAAGCTCCGCGACGCTCTCTCCGACAGCGCGGAGACCCCTCGTTACATCGAGACCATCCCCCGCCGCGGCTACCGGTTCCTGGTAGCGGTGGAGAAGTTGGGCGGAAACTGCAAATCCGTGCCAAGTTCTACTGTTGTGGCGACTGCTATCCCTGGCACGCCTGGTCTCTCGCCCGGGGAGTCAGCCGCGGAAAAATCGGGGCCTCCTGGCGCCGCCATTTCAAAGGCAGCAGCAAGTTCGTTGCAGGGCCACCCAGAGAACTCTTCCTCAAGCCGGGCGGCGACAAAGCCACTGAACTGGAAAATCATTGCGGCAGCGAGCGCGTTGATTGCCGTACTGGCGACGGCTGGCTACTTCGGGTACAGGAAGTTTTGGAACGGGAGGCCCGATTCCGCGGTTTCGATTGCAGTGCTGCCGTTCACAAATCTGACGGGTGATTCAACGAAGGAATATCTGTCCGATGGCGTCACCGAGGAAATGATTACCAGCCTGGCGCGAACCGAAGGAGGGCAATTGCACGTGATTGCGCGCACTTCGGCGATGTCTTACAAGTTGTCCCACGAAACGGTGAAGCAGATCTGCGGGGAGTTGGGTGTGCGGTACGCTCTGGAAGGAAGTGTGCAATCCGAGGGAGAGCACCTCCGTGTGACGGCGCAATTGATTCGTTGCGAGGATCAGCTTCATGTGTGGGCGGACACTTATGACGGAGACTCCGGCCAGATACTGAAGTTTGAAAGTAACCTGACGGATTCCGTTGCACAGACCCTGTCCCTTAAATTGCTGACTGGAAAGAAGCCAGAGTACGTCCCTAAAAACTCGGTGGCTCACGATGCATATCTGCAGGGCCGGTACTATCTTTCCTTGCGATCAAAGGAAGGGTTCGAGAACGCACTCCAGAGTTTTGGGACTGCGCTTTCCGAGGATTCGCACTATGCACGTGCCTATGCGGAATTGGCCGTCACGTACAATTTAATGGGGCAATATAACTGGATAAGTACAAACCAAGCGCATGGACAGGGCAAAGCAGCAGCTCTGCAGGCGGTAGAGGCTGATCCTGATTTGGCTGACGCTCATGCGGCAGTGGGATTCAACAAGTGGTTCTACGAGTGGGATTCCGCGGGAGCGGAAAGGGAACTGCTCCAGGCCATTCAACTGGAGCCGAGTAACGTGGACGCGCACCACTGGTACGCAATGGTTCTGATGACCAGCGGGCGAATTGACAATGCCGAAAAAGAGATGCGCATAGCTTTGGCGCTGGATCCCAAGGCTCTGATTCTGCGTACCAATCTGGGCTGGGTGCACTACATGGGGCGGCAATATCCTCTCGCGATTCAGGAACTGCAATCGGTTGCCCGCGACAATCCCAGTTTCCTGACGGCGCATTACAAACTCTGGTGGACCTATTCAGTGACGGGAGACTTTCCGCGTGCCTGGGAGGAACTCAAGACGATCGTTCACGTAATTTCGACGCAGGAAAATGAGAAGAGAATTCTGCTGACTTATGAGAAGGAGGGATACGCGGCGTCGCTGCATGCTCTCTCCACTTCTTCCGGCACAACTTACACGGGAAGCATGGTCGATGCCGCACGCTGCATGAATTTTGCGGGCGACAAGGCGGAAGCGCTGAAATTCCTTCAGATCGCGATGAAACGGCATGAGGGGTGGATGATTTTCGTGGAGAGCGACCCTGCGTTTGACTTGCTGCGCTCTGAGCCCGAATTCTCCAGCATGCTGCAGGACCTCCATGCTGTTTCAGCTCAAACCCACTGAGGACTCCAGTCTGGGATGCATCGGAAGCAGGGCATTCAGCGGAGCCGCAACTCGCAAAAAAGGAGCAGCGCGCCGCATTCGATTGAACCGAATCACGCGCCACTCTATATGTCCGGACGGCCCTAAGGAATCTTCAGTTGCCGCCGGTTACCTGAAATACGGCGCATTGTTCGGGCAAAAGATTCGAGTTCACCAGCAATTTGTAATTTCCAGGCTTGTAGATTCCCGCCAGCTTCAAGTCATATTCCTGATGCTTGGGGTCGTAGACAAAATTGGTTTGCGTGCTCGGCAGAGTGAGCACAGGCTGGTGCAGACCGGTGAAATCCGCGCAACCCGTGCTGCTCGTATCCAGCAGGACGCTGTACCCGAGGTGGTTGGGCGAAACCAACACTACACCCGTGGGTTTGTCCGGCAAAACCTGGAAGCGCACAGGAATGGAAGCGCCTGCCCCGAACTGTGTTGCTTTACTCCCCTTAAGCGGAGGCAACCAGGAGTAACTGTAGGAAGTGTTGATTACGCCGGGATAAGCCACAACGAAATCGTTGAAGTGCAGGGTTGACCCGCTGATGCCGGCGTCCACGCCCACAGACTCACCTGTCGGCTGATAGTAATTCGTGATATCGAAAACGAATTGGTGGTTCACGTCGTAGGGCGGATCGCTGGGATCGTCGTACAGACGCGGATTATTCGCCTGATAGATCGGCGCGGGCACAAAAGCAGAATTGTTCCAGGCGAGGTACTCGATGACCGGACCCTGGTAGGCGGTCGTGGAAGGGGTGTTGCCGACGCGATAGAAAACGCAGTTCCCGTTGGAATAGGGAACACACTGCGGCACGATCACGTTGCCATTTGGAAGCGTCTGTATCGGAAAGAAACTTACGAACCGGCAGTCGAAATCCGAGCTCTCGGTCTGCCTGTTCTCGCAGACGCCGTTCGCTTGGCTAAGCGGCACCTCGTAAGAGGTCACGGTCAACGTAAAGGAATTGGACACTTGCTGCACGGTCAGCTTCATCGAATGTGCATTCGGGTCCGTGCAAGGTGTGGTGCCCGACGGGCAGTTGACGACGGCGACGTTTGAAACCGGCGTAGTGCTCGGGGGGAAGGTGAGCGGAGTGACCACGGTCTTCGGCCACGTCGCGGGAGAGTTGGCGTTCAATGCGCTCCCTTGCGGTGTGACGATCGTGAACGAGTCCGTGACGTTCTCCGGCACATTATTGGTCACGATGGAAAAGTTTGCATTCGAAAGGGAGATCCCCCAACTGGTAATTGAACCGCTGGCGTCTGTGGAAACATTGGTAAAGGTTGCGGCGGTCACATTGGATTGATTGAGATTTGTTGTGCCCACCGTGAAGCTGAACGCAGTTGGAGTAATGGTGGCGTTCGAAAGATTGGGAGCCAGTGGCTGCGGCAGGCTGAACGTGCCGGAGACATTGCAGTCTGGCGGGCACGCGGCCGAACCGCTGAAACTGGTGAAGGGGTTGCCCCTGATGTTGTAGCTGGTGGACGCGACCACCGGCACATCGGTACCGGTTCCGCTCAGCGAAACGCTTTGCTGCGTGTTGACCAAAACTCCCTGCGAGTCGGTGATCACCAAAGACGCGTTGTTCGCCCCAAGGGCAAGCGGCGTGAAGGTGACAAAGATCTGGCAGCTATTGCCCGGCAAGAGAAGCGCGGGAGAAATGGGGCAATTATTCGTTTGCCCAAAACTCGAGGAATTGGCGCCGGAGATTGCAATACTGGAAATGGAGACGCTCGTTTCGCCCGTGTCGCTGACGGTGACGGTTTGCGCCGGGGTCGTCGTGGACGTAATCGCGCTGCCGAATGCAAGGCTCGACGGCGAGATGCCCAGCGTGGCGCCCGTGAATCCCGTCCCACTCAGATTGAAATTATAGGCGGGGTGAGCCGGATCGTTAGTGGCAAACGAAAGAGTCCCAACTTGGGGCCCTGGCGCCGCAGGGTTGAAAAACGCCTGAATTCCGCAGTTCTGCATGGGAGCGACGCTGGCGGGCTTGCAGGTGAGCGCGGCGCCAAAGTTGCCCGTGGTCGCCAGGTTTGTAATGTTGAGCGTGGCGGAGCCGGTGTTGTTGATGGTGATGGTCTCGGGAAGGCTCGTGGTTCCGACGCTGACCAGGCCGAAATCGCTGAAGGTGCCCATGATGGAGGAAATGGGTGAGAAGCCGGTGATCTCGTAAATGCGGCGAGTAAAGGAATCCGCAAAAAAGAGATTCTGCCCGGAATCAATGAACAGGTCGGCGGGGCCGCAGAAGGAGGCTTGCAAGGCCGGCCCGCCAATACCAAAGCTATTGCAGCCGTTATTGCCCGCGATGGTGGATATGGTTCCGGTGACCGCGTCTATGCGGCGAATGGCCTGATTGAAATCATCGGTTAGGAAAAGATTGCCCGCGCCGTCGAAGGCGAGACCCCAAACACTCCCGATGCCAGCGGCCGTGGCGGGCCCGCCGTCTCCGGATAACGGAAAGGAACCGTTTCCCGCGAAGGTGGTAATGATTCCGGTGGAGTGGTCGACGCGCCAGATCAGCGCACATCCAAAATCAGCGATGAAGAGATTGCCCTGGGAATCGACTCTTGCGTTGCTGGGAAAATTGAGAGTCGCGGCCGTAGCTAGACCGCCGTTTCCACCACACCCCAGCGTACCGTTGCCGGCGACAGTCGTAATGACATGCGTGATGGCGTCCACACGGCGGACGTTGCTGTTGCCTGCGTCGGCGATGTACAGATTATCTAAGGCATCAAGACCAATACCGTAAGGAGCGGACAGTTGAGCTTGTGTAGCTGGGCCTCCGTCTCCTCCGTTGCCCGGATTCGCGGCATTGCCCGCGTAGGTGTTGATGACGCCCGACGTGGAAATCTCGCGCACTTCGGCGTTCGTCGGGTCGGCGATAAAAAGATTGCCATGACTGTCAAAGACCAGGCCGCTCGGAAAACCGAGGTTGGCTTGACTGGCCGGTCCGCCATCGCCGCCGGGTCCACCAAAGAAAGGCATACCCGCAATGGTGGAGATGACGCCGGCGGAGTTAACCTGGCGGAGCAGATTTGCAGTGGAATCGCCTATGAAAAGATTGCCCTGAGTGTTGTGGGTAACGCCATTCATGGGACTAAGAATCGCCGACGTGGCAGGGCCGCCGTCGCCGATGGAGCCGTTGCCGCAGAAGGTGATAATGGTTTGCGTTGTATCGATCCGGCGGACTCGGCTGTTAAAGCTGTCAGCCACGAAAATTTGGTTGATGTTGCTTACTAGAATGCCCGAGGGAAAATTCAGCTGCGCGGAAATGGCTGGTCCGTTGTCCCCGGAAAATCCTGCTGTGCCTGTACCGGCTATGGTGGAAATCACTCCGGTAGCGGTGGTGACTTCCCGGATCCGGTTATTCGCCTGATCCGTAATCAGCAGGTTGCCGGAAAGATCAAAAGCCAATTGGGGCAAAATGCCCTGACTCATAAAATGCAGGACCGCATTCAGCGCGGGCCCTCCATCACCCCCGTAGCCGCAAGTGAGGTTTCCAGCGTAGCGCGTGATGATGCCGGTGGCCGCGTCAATGCGGCGAATCGTGCATTGCGCAAGTTCCCCGAAGAAAAGGTTCCCGGCGGCATCAAAAACCAGGCCGACTGGTTGGCCGGCGAGGGCCGCAGTCGCTAACCCTCCATCACCGGAATAGCCCGCTTGTTCGGGAATGCCGGCGATGGTGGTGATGATTCCGGTTACGCCGTCAACGCGGCGAATGACGTGGTTTCTCCCATCGCCTATGTAGAGATTTCCGTGCGGGTCAAACGCGATTGAATTTGGCCTGACTCCCGCTTGCGTGGCGGGACCTCCCTCGCCGCTAAAGTTGGGGTTGCCGTTGCCCGCGACCTTGGTAATGATGCCGGTGGCCACATTGACCATGCGAACCTCATTGCCGCCCAGGTCCGCGACATAGACGTTTAAATTAGGTCCTACCGTAACCGCAATCGGAGCCGCAAACTCGGCCTGCGTGGCCGGGCCGCCATCGCCCGCGGAATTGCAAACGCCGTTTCCAGCGAAAACCGATATATTCCCCGAGGGATCATATTTATAAACGACGCAGGTAATCCTCGACACGCCGTAACCATTACCATGGCTGTCGGACGCAATCGAGCTGACGTCAGGAATGGCTGCGGACAACGCCGGTCCCCCGGCAAGCCCGCCCCCACCCGCGACGCTGATGAGCGTGTTCGGGGATTGCCCATGGAGTGACGCCAAAGCCAGTTGCGCCAGGATAAGTGTTTGGATTGCAATCCGGAACGTAGTCAATCTAGGCATGGGTAGCCTCAATTCTTTTTTCCAGGAGGGGCCCTAACATGCGGGAACACTGTTGGGGAGATAGTAATCCCCGACGATTCAAAGTCAAGCGAAAAGCGGTACCAGCAGTCGTCCCCCAGGTGGTTGTGCGTAGGAATCTTTTAGTCGGCGTGGTAACGCCATTCCTTTCCATGCGAGGAACGTTGGCTGGCGCTCGATAAGCCATGACCAGCGCCCCTTTTCATCGCTTCTTGCGGGGGGCAAAAAAAAACCCGTCCGCACGGCGCAAGTAAATGCGGCTCCGCCTGCTCCAGCTTGATTTCTTCACATGGAGGAAGTAACGTACACGGCAACCCCCGCGTCCGGGAACATACCCATGGACTGCCCTCAATGTCACGCGTCGAATCCCGCCACCGCGGCTCGTTGTCTGCAGTGTGACACTCCGATTCCTGCAAGCGGCGTCACCCCCGTGGACGCTGAAGATCCTTCTGCAACCCTGGATCAATCCTTTGCCAAAGACTGGTCGGCACCGGCCGCGCCTCAAGACGCCGTGCGGGGCACGGACTCCAAAGGGAATCTGAAACCCGGGTTTGTTCTCGCGGGCCGCTACGAAATTCGAGAACGGCTGGGAACCGGCGGCATGGGTTCGGTTTATCGCGCCAAGGATCGCGAACTCGATCGCTCTGTGGCTATCAAAGTCGTTCGTCCGGAACTCGCCGAGCAGTCCGACATCCTTCGCCGCTTCAAGCAGGAACTCATCCTGGCTCGGCAAGTCACCCACAAAAATGTGATTCGGATCTTTGATCTTGGCGAAGATGCCGGCATCAAGTTCATCACCATGGAGTACATCGAAGGCCAGAGTCTCAGATCCATGATGGACGAACACGGCAAGCTGAGTTACGACGAATCGGCCGGAATTATTCAACAAGTGTGTCTCGCGCTGGAAGCCGCTCACGCCGAAGGAGTCGTCCACCGCGACCTGAAGCCTCACAACATCATGGTGGACAAACGGGGCAAGATTCTCGTCATGGATTTCGGCATCGCCCGCAGTGCGGGTGTCGCTGGAATGACCATGACGGGTGCTCTGGTCGGCACGCCGGACTACATGTCCCCGGAGCAAGTCCGAGGCGACCATGTCGATGCGCGCTCCGATTTGTTCAGCCTCGGGATCATCTACTACGAATTGCTGACCGGGAAGAAGCCGTACTCGGAAGGGAGCGCGGAAAGCGCGATGTTCCGGCGCACGATCGAACGTGCGAAGCCACCCCAGGAAATGGATCCACAGGTACCGCGCTATCTCAGCGAAGTCGTGGCCAAATGCCTGGAAACCGATGTGCGTCATCGCTATCAAACGGCCAGGGGAATCTGGGACGACCTGGAGCGATGGAAGCAAGGAGCCTCCGCCTCGCGTTGGGCAACGCTTCAACGCACTGTGGGACGAAGCGCGAAGACGCGAGGGATGGCCATCGCGGCGGGAGTTCTTCTGCTGATCGTCGCCACAGGTCTTCTGCTCCGCCAGAAATTCGAAGCGCGGACACCGGCGCGCCCGGCGGCAGTCACTGCCGCAATTCCGCTGCAATCGCTCGCCATCTTTCCTTTTCGGAATGCGACCTCGGACGCCAAACTTGACTGGTTAGGTTCCAGCGTCGCGCAAATGCTCACCGATGACATTGGTCAATCCGGAGATCTCCGCACCGTATCGGCGGACCGCGCCAGCCAGATCCTGCAGGACTTGCACATCGCGCCCGACGCTAGGCTTGATTCTCACATGGTGGAACGCCTTGCGGAGTACAGCAACGCTGAAGTGATCGTCTGGGGACAAATCGCAAAATTGGGGGATCGCCTGCGCCTCGAGGCGACGCTCCAGGATATCAAGAGCGGCCACAGCTCGTCGTTTCACCAGGACGCGGACAACGAGAAGAATGTATTCGCAGCTGTCGACAGCCTCGCGAAAGATGTCCGCAGCAGCCTTTCGCTTTCCTCCAAAGCGATCCACGATCTGGAGACTCAAGCCAGCAAGCCGTCTTCTACGTCGCTCCTGGCCTTGCAATCTTTCCAGCAGGGTTTGCTTGCGGCGCGCGGCGGGAATAACCTCGAAGCGGCAAAACAGTTCGCCGCTTCCACAAAGGAAGACCCGAATTTCGCCCTGGCCTTCTCCAAGCTCGGCGAATCCTATGCCGCGTTGGGCCAGGATACGGATGCCGAAGTCGCTGCCATGAAGGCCGGTGATCTCAGCCAGACGTTAGGACTCCCCCCGCAGGAAAAATTCCTGATTTCCGCTTCTCGCTCCAAGGTGATGAAGGATTATCCAAAGGCCATCGCCGGTTATGAAGAGCTAGCCAAGGTGCGGCCGGGAGACACGGACATTCTGTTTGATCTCGGTGGCTTGTACGAGAATTCTGGCAATTTTGATAAAGCGCGCGAAGCTTACGGCAAGGTGCGCGGGCTGGATCCGAAAAGAGTGGATGCGCTTTTGGCGCAAGGTCGCGTGGAGATCAAAAGCGGTGACTCGGCAAAGGGGCTTGACTACTTGAGTTCCGCATTGAACCTGGCCACCCAATTCAATCGCGACGAGCAGCAGGCCGACATCCAGCAGGCGATGGGCGTCGCCTATCAACTCCTGAATCGGCTACCCGATGCCCTGCGCAGCTTTCAGGCTTCGCTGGAAATCAAAAAGAAGTTGGGCTTGAAGAGCGGCACCGCAGAGAGCCTCAGCGCCATCGCTCAGGTGAACCGGGCCCTTGGGAAGCCTGACCTGGCGTTGCAGGGCTACACCGAGGCCCTCAACTTGATGCGCGAAACAGGCGATAAGGCTGGGACTGCCGGTGCCATCAACGACCTGGGAAACCTCCTCTACGACCAGGGAAACTACGAGAAAGCTCTCAATCTTTTTAAGGAATTTCTCAGAATCGAAACAGAGTTGGGAAGTGAGCAAGATCAAGGACTCGCTCTGAACAACATCGGCAACATCTATCTCGCCAAGGGGGATTACGAAGACGCGCATACCTATTTTGAACAGGCCTTGCAGAAGCGCGAAAAATTTCAAGTGGACGGCGACACTGCCGACACCCTCCATAACCTGGGCGAAACTTCCACCAATCTGGGACTCTACGCGCAGGCCTTGGCCCAATATCTCCGTGCCGTTGAATTGCGCCGCAAGATCGGTGACAAGCGAGGCGGCGCCATTGAATCCTACAGCATGGGCACGGTCTTCGGGCTGCAGGGGCGTTTCGGGGCGGCTCTCGATGCTCACCGCGACGCTCTCAAGACCTTTCAAGAGTTGGGAGAACAAGGATTCTGGCTGGCGCAAATTCAGAGCGGCTATGGCGAAGTGTACGCCCAGATGGGCAAAAGCGAGGAGGCGCAAAAGCAACTCGATAGTGCCCAGAGCATCGCGCTAGGGCTGAAGAATCAAGGGTTGGTAGCGAGGATTAAGGGCTTTCAAGGGGATCGCTATTTCTGTCGAGGTGAATTTAAGGCCGCTCGTCCGCTTTACAAAGATGCGCAACATGAGGCTTCGCGGACGACGGATCGGGAGCTTGCCCTCCTCAGCAGCTTTAATCTCGCCAAGCTTGACGTGGAGGAACAAGGCTCACATGCTCCGGTAAGCCACCTGGAATCCCTGCGCGAGTCCGCGAACGCTGCGGGAATGAAATACTTGTCTCTCCAGTGCTCCCTGTATATTTCAAAAGCGCTCATCCAGACAAAAAGGTACGCGCAAGCCCAATCAGAGCTCCAACGCGCGCTCGTTGCCGGAGAAAAAATGGGGACAGACCAACTGGTCGCCCAATGTCATTTTCTTTTGGGGCAAGTCTCTTCTCTGACCGGCAATCAGGTGGAATTTCAGCGCCAGCAAAATGAGGCCATGCGTATACTCACCAGCGTGCAACAAGAGGCGCACACCGACCTCCGGGGCCGCTACGACCTTGCCAAAATCCTGGCAGTCAACAACTGATCCAGTCGATTTGCCACCCGTGACCTGCCAATCTTCGCTGAATGATCACCTTTGAATTATTTTGCGGCCGCCGCGCAGAAGAGGATTTGCTTGGGGATGTATCTTCGGATGGTGCCCGGGCCCAGAATGGCAACAATCGTGTGTTTGCCTTCAGTGCGTCGCTAGGTACATGACGGGCTTGGAGGGGCGTTGTTGCATGTTGTATTGTACCTTGCGATCTCTTCACTTGTAGATTGTGATGGCATTTCCAATTGCCGGGACTGGTGAATTCTCTCAATGATGCGTAGTTTCCCTCGTTTTCTTCAGCAGCTCCTCGTGGTCTTCCTGGGGATTGTCGGCTACACCCACGGACAAGGGCTTATTGTTGAGCCGGCAGACATCATCATCATCCACGGCCGCGTCTATACCGAAAATTCAAAACAGCCCTGGGCCCAGGCGGTGGCAATTCGCGGCTCGAAAATTGTGGCGGTCGGCGAGGATGCCTCCATCGAAAAAAGACGCGGAATGGGAACGAAAATAATCAATGCAGGCGGAAAATTGGTTCTGCCGGGTTTCGTCGACTGTCACGTCCATTTTCTAGAGGGTTCGCTCAGCCTCAGCCAACTAAATTTGGAAAGCGCAAAAGACGTCGCCGGGATCCAGAAACGCTTGCGCGAATATGCTGCGGAAAATCCGGGCGACGGCTGGATTCTGGGGCGCGGCTGGGATTACACGATGTTTGGTTCGGATACCCTTCCCAACAAAAAGGTTCTCGATGAAATCTTTCCCGATAGGGCCGTCTTGCTCACAGCATACGATAGTCACAGTTCCTGGGCGAATTCGAAGGCTCTGGCGCTCGCGGGCATCACGCGTGATACGTCCAATCCGCTGAACGGCATCATTGTCCGCGATCCCCACACGAACGAGGCTACGGGCGCCCTCCTGGAAACTGCGCAAAGGCTCGTTGCCAAGGTTGTTCCCGAACCGACCCGGGCGGATAAGCTCCTTGCCTTGCGTGCGGGCATGAAATGGGCCAATGAACACGGCATCACGCGCGTCCACAGCGCCGGTGGCGATTTTCAGAGCCTGGACCTCTTTGAAGAAATGCGCCGCCGCGGTGACCTCAACCTGCGCATCTACGCCGCCTATTTTCTCGATCCGCCGGAACTCCTGCCGAAGGACACAGGGGCAATCGAATCTGCGCACAGAAAATACCACGATGAATGGATTGACGCCGGCGCCGTGAAGTTCATGTTGGATGGCGTTGTGGAAACCCATAATGCCGCCATGCTGGAACCGTATAGCGATGATTCAGCCATAAAAGGCAAAACTTTCTGGGACTCCGCGAACTACAACGCCGCGATTGTGGAATTGGATAAGCGTGGCTTCCAGCTTTTCACCCACGCCATCGGTGATTACAGTGTGCGCATGGCCCTGGACGCCTACGAAAACGCGGAACAACGGAACCACAAGCATGACCGGCGCCCGCGCATCGAACATATCGAAACGATTGCGGCAGCGGACATTCCTCGCTTCGGAAAGCTTGGCGTCATCGCCAGCATGCAACCCCTTCATTCCTATCCCGATTCCGACACGTTGGATTTTTGGGCTCGCAACACGGGCCCGGATCGCGCTTCCCGCGCCTGGGCCTGGAAAAGTATCGCGGACGCAGGCGGGCGTCTGGCATTCGGAAGCGATTGGCCGATCGTCACGCTGAATCCATGGGAAGCAATCCAAACGGCCGTGACGCGGCAAACCGCTGAGGGTACCCCGCCAGCCGGCTTCGTGCCAGAACAGCGGCTAACCGTCGAACAAGCCGTGGAGGCCTATACACTGGGAGCAGCCTTCGCAGGACGCAGGGAAAAAACCGAAGGCTCGCTGGAAGAAGGAAAACTCGCCGATCTCATCATCGTTTCGCAGAATATTTTCGAAGTCAACCCGCGCAAGATTGGCGCCACAAAGGTATTCACCACGATTCTCGGCGGGCGAATCGTCTATCAAGCTGAGAAGAAATAAGCGAGCTTCTGCCGTGGTTGACCGCTAACTCATCACCGGTACTGCTTCCTTTGCCTCTTTCGCTTCCCGGCTGCCTGTGGAAGTTAAGTCCTGCTCCCCAAAGCCAACGCCAATCTTTTTGAGGAAAGCAGTAGGCGGCTCGCCTCCCGCAAAGATCCATGCGTAATCATTCGGGATCTCCTGCAACTTGCCGTTCACCTCGAGCGCCACCGAGTCCTTCTTAAACTCCACAGGATTGGAATTGAAGATGACCTTTACTTTTCCCTTGCGAATCGATTCCTGAATGCGCTGCGAGTTGCGTTCCTTGATGCGAGAGAAGGCTTCCTTGCGGTAAGAAAGCGTAACCTGATTGCCGACCTGGTGCCCCAGGCCCATGGCTGCCTCGATCGCGCTGTCTCCGCCGCCAACCACCAGGATGCGTTTGTTGACATAGTGATCGGCTTCAATCAGTCGGTACATAACCTTCGGGAGCTCTTCTCCCTTGACCCCGAGCTTCCGGGGACTCCCGCTCTTGCCAAGCGCCAGCACCACGTTGCGTGTCCGATACGATGCCTTGTTGGTCGCGACGGTGAAAATGCCGTCTGCCCCTTTCTTCACGTCCTCGACCTTTTCGCCCTGATGGCATTTGAAATCGGCGCGTTCCAGGACTTTTTTCCAAAATGCAATCAACTCTTCCTTGGAAAGCTCCGTTTTCTTGAATTTCCCGTGCATGGGAAACTCGACGGGGCTCGTCATCACCAGCTTCTGCCGCGGATATTTCGCGACCGTTCCGCCAATTTCCCCCTCGTCGAGCGTGAGGTAATTGAGATTCTTTTCCGCGGCGCGCAGAGACGCGCTGATGCCCGCCGGGCCGGCGCCGACGACCACCACATCCAACACTTCGGATGTTGGGCGTGCACCCCCGAGCGAGGCCTTTCGCCTGGCGATCGTGTCGATCGTCTCGCGGCCCTGATTGACCGCGTTCTTGATCAAGGCCAGCCCGCCCAGCTCGCCGACAATAAACAGATTCTTGATACTGGTCTCAAATTCCGGCGTGAGATAGGGCAAGTCCGCACCCATGCTGGGATTAGCCATGACCATGCTGATGGCGCCCACGGGGCACACCTCGGCGCACAGGCTATGCCCAATGCACTTGTACCCGTTCACGATTACGGCTTTGCCACCAACCATGGCCAACACGTCGCCTTCCGGGCAGACCATGGTGCAGGCCGCGCAGCCGATGCAGTAGTTGGCGTCAATATGCGGGTGCTGGGATTTCGGCCCCTCCGAAAACAGTTTTCCTTTTTCTGCCGCCGCGCGTGCTTCCTCTTCACGCTTCTTCTCCCCGCGCAGATAGCTCCACAGGAAGAAACCGATAATGAGCACCGTGACAACGAAAGCTGCGAAAGTATCCATGGCTGGCCCTGCTTCCTCCTGCAAATCTGGTCTGATCCAATTAAAGCCGATAGCCCATAAACAGCGCTATCCCGATGTGAAGTATGGCGAGAATAGCGAACGCATAGCTGAACGGCCGGTGTACTACGTGCCAAAGTTGAAATACCTGTTGCGTGCGGCTGAGAAAGAGAATGCTCTTTGAGAGAGAAGCCTGCTTTTGCGCAACCCGGAGCGCTCGCTCCAATTTCTGATTACGCGTAGAAAGCAAGCCAAACAGGGAGAACACCCAGGCCCCGAAGCCGGCCTGCTGCAAGCGAACCAACGATGTCCGGAACGGGCGCTTGAAATCGATCAGGAACATCGAGACCAATGAGGCGACTGCCGGCGTCCGGGCGACTTCAGCTGCAGACGGCAGCTGATACAAGGCATCCACGGAAAAACCAAACGTCGCTCTTTGTTCATCAAGCTCCTTTTTCAGCGCCTCTTCCTTATCCTGAATCTCTTTCATGGAAAGTTCCGCGGCGTTCAGGCTTCGTGGTATCTGCGAGTATAGATAGCGGCCCACAAACCCGCTCAGCGTCACCATCAGCATGCTCCAAAACGCCATGCCGGCGATGTTGCCGAATTTGAAAGACGAATGGAATGCGATGATGATGGGCGCCGCCGTGCCGAGCACGATATGGAAATCGAGCCAGTGGCGCGAGTTCCCCTGTCTGCCCAACCATCCCCACTTCTTGCGGAGCGGATACAAATAGATCAGAAAAAACATGAGCACGCCAAGCATGCCCAGCTTGATCCCAATGGTACCGCTGGGCCGCAGCAGTTCGTGCTTGGGAGAAAACGGGCGCTGCGCCGCACTCAGCGTGTAGTAATTAAAGCCGTAGCCGCCAATCACGAGAATCACTGCAACGGCCAGCATCCACGCAAGAAACACCCGGATGCGATGGCCTCTCTCGGCATCCTCGCGCGCAATTATGGCGGGTCGAACACTCGCGGAAGCACTCATCGTTTATTCTCCAGGCCTTCCACCATGATGGTGGCCTTAAATCGTTTGTACCCCGTAAAACGATGGATGTTTCGCCAGTGTTGGCGGGGCGTTTCAACGTCGATAACAGCCGAAACCGGCATCCAGTAGGACTCTTCGGGATCATGAAACCCGATCGTGGCGTAGTGAATCTCGCTGCGCATGCCCCGCAGTCCCAAATCGTTGAGCCCGGAATCCATCACTGCCAATAGTTTCGCGACCATCCCGGTTTGCGGATCGATCCAGATTGTTCCCGTGAGTGGAATTGGATAGTTCTGGCCGCGCAACTGCAGGGCAGCGGGAGAAGAAGCGCCCGGCACAGACTTATAATTTATTTTCTCAAGAGCTACGCCATCCACCGTTTCTTCACCCGCGGGCTCGAAGACGTAGCTCGCTTCATAGTTCGGATGAATGATCAGCAACATCGCGGTGAAGCCGTTGGTGATCAGCAAAGTCCGCGCGGAATCGCGGAAGGACGCTTTGCGGGTGTCACGCGTTTCGACCAGCCTCAACGAGCCGCTGTTGGCATTGGCCTGCATCTGGTAGTCGAAGACGGAATCCTCCCGGTAGTCCACCTTCCCGTTCTTTCCGACCATCGCCTGCGTCACGCTCTCGGTGCAGATCACATTGGAGGATTGCTCGAAAAATCTCTCCACCAGCGCACGCGCGTGGATAAGTGGCTCCATTCCTGCCGAAATCAGATTCGCGCCAGAATCGGAAGGCGGGGGCGCCGGCGTGGAAGTCTGGCCAACCGCCACGGAGCAACCCAGGAAGAGTATGAGGACAACCATTCGCCCAATCTGGTGTAGCCAAAACGCGCGCGCGCGCGAAGCGCTGACCTTTCCAAAACGCTGATTTTCGCGAATCATCGGAAACCTCCCAGGCGGTAGCCGAAGACTCCGGTCCATTGCGTGTAATTTAAGCTGGTTCCCCGGTACCAGCCGATATTTCCCTCCAGGAAATATCGCGAACCCACGTTCCAGTCCACTACTCCGTTCACAAAGTTGGAATTCGTGTTGCTTGTTAAAACCGTGTTGAATACTTGGTGTCCGCCGTAAACTTGAAGGCGAAGCGCATCTGTCAGGCTCTTAGAAAGCGAAAGTGCGGTGTATTTGCCACTTCCGAACGAACTGTCGAATTTCGAGTAATGCACGTCGGCGAAGATCCCCGTATTTGCGATATTCCCCATCGATATCCCGTAAGCCTGGTTGAGCGAACTTTTCGTATCCGTGGTCGCATTGCTTTTGCCGAGGCTCACGAAAAGGCCGATATTTTTCGGTAGGGCGAATCTCACGTCTCCGCTGAAGCCCTGAAAGAGGTACTGGTCGAGCAAACCCGTGCCAAGCAGGCGGGGATCAAAAGTGGGCAACGTCCGGAAATAGTTATAGTTGACCCCGAACCCAAACAGCTTGATGGGTTGGAAATGCAGTGTCGAATAGCTCTGCGAAACGCAGTTTGGATTGCTGCCGCCGTTGACCAGAGGCGAGATGCGCGCGGCATCTGCCTGCGTCGAATTATAGAAAGAGACGAACTGTTTCCACGACCACGTATTCTCAAAAAAAGCGAATTGCCGGGCCACCTTCCACTGAATGGTGGTCAGCGCCAGGCCCATGGTGCTGTAGATGCGGAAACGGTCGAAACTTCCTTGCTCAAAGTTGAGGAAGGTTCCCGCAATCCGCTGGTCGGGATTGTAGCTCCAGGAAGAAGGATCTGGCGTCGAACCCGCGAAAAGGCCCACGGTTACTTTGCGCGACAGCTTCCTGCCGAAATACCCACCGTCAATTGTGCTCAGGCTCGGGGCCCACGGCAGGTACTGGCGGCCGATTCCCATAATGTCCGGAGAATAGGGACTCTGGTAGGTAAACCCGATCCGGTACGTGCGATTCACAAGGTCCGTTAGCGTCTGGGTGGCCTGACCAGTCAGCGTCGAACTGCTCGAACCAATATTTCCACGCCATGCGCCGATAAAATTCAAATACGTTCCCCCAATATTCTGCATGTCGGCGTCGATCACCAACCCCATCTGGCGGGAACTAAATCCGCCGGACTCGCTGGTGTAGCCATAGTCGAAACCGATGCGTCCGCGCATGCGTTGCATCGGGCTCAGCCGCGTTTCCTGCGTTTCCTTTTCCTCGCGGATCTCTTCGTCAAGCGGGTCGCCGTAGGTAAACGTCATCACAATTGGATACTGATCTTCTTGCGCCGCAAGTTCCGATTCGTGCCGGCTTAGGACGCTTTCGGGCGTAAGAAAAGCCGCTTGGCCAACCTTCAGCTCACCGCTGCCCTTCATCACCTCGCACACGGCGGATGAGTCGGAGACAGAGGAGACGACCAGTTCTGCCACGTGATCGTATCCGCGGTACTGAATCCCTTCTGCGATCACCCCGTCGGGAGGCGCTTCCACCACCGACAACTTCATCCCCTCCTGCAGGTCCGCGTTGCGCCCGGCTTCCAGGTACGCCGTGTTGTCGCCTACGTATTTCACACGGAACACCGTTGGCTTCTTCCTTTCTTGCGTGGAGGGGACAGAAGGAACCGGCAAAGGCCCTGCGGGGATCTGTGCCTCCAGAAGATTCGGAAAGCACACGCCAAGTAAGCCAACAAGAATGGCCATCGCCGAAGCGTGGCCAATCGAGTATCGTCCCGACAGCTCCGTAATGATGGTCCAGCCAAACACGGAAACATCTCCCCCAGTCGTTGGCCCTGCCGGCAGTGCCGGCTCGTTTTGCTGCTCCATGGCCGACTCCAACTTCGACAACCTGCGGGGAGTCGGCTCTCCTTCCTCAACCCTTGTGGCAATTCACGCAAATCGTGGCGTTGTACGTGTACCCTCCTACGCCTCCGTGATGCGAATTCGTTTGCTGCTGATTCGTGTGCGGTGAATTTCCTGTGTGGCACGCATTAATGCAAGAGAACACCGCGTAGTTCGTCGAATTAATGTGGCAATCAGAGCAGGAAGAACCATTGTGCGGAATCCGGAAATACGTGTGATTGAACACCGCGCCGAGCCACGCCTGGGTCACCCACGTCATATGGCAAGAGGTGCACGTCGTCGGGTAGGACGCCGCCACGTGATTCGGCACGTTGCTCACATAGGTCTGAGCATTCGTGTAATACGTTTGATGGCAGCTGTAACAATCCGTGGTCGGATAGCCAGTAGCGTAATTGCCGCCGAGATGGCAGTCCGTGCAGGCATTCACCATGGGCCCGATGGCGCCGGTCACGGTTGTGCGCGGTGGCAGCATGTGCGGCCCTTGCAAGGCAAAGCCGGTAGTGCTGTGGTCAAACTTTCCGTCCGTCCAGAGAACCGTGTCGTGACACGTGGAGCAGAGGGAAGTCGGGAAATTTGCGGTGATGTGGTTCGGGACATTTCCGCCAAACGAAGGCGTGCTGTTCCAGGCCGTCTGGTGGCAGCCGTAGCAATCCGTATTCGCTGAGGTCAAGTTGTAATTGTTTCCGATGTGGCAATCCGTGCAGGCGTTCACCTTGCCGGCCGGAGTCAGTTGATGTGAACCCGTCAAAGGCCAGCCAGTCGTGCTGTGGTCAAACACCGCCGTCGTCCAGGTAATGGTGTTATGGCAAGTGGAACAATTTCCCACCGCAAACGGCGCTCCAGCGGTCGAGTGCGTCGGGTTATTGGTCTGCTGCCAGGTCGTCAGGTGGCACTGCGAATTGCCGCAGTCGGTCGGCTGGATCGCCAGCGATGAATAATTGCCGTTGTGGCACTGATCGCAGCCTGTAACCTTCCCTGCTGGTGCGATCTGATGCGAGCTGGTCAGCGGGAAACCCGTGTTCGCATGATTGAACGTTGAATCCGTCCACACAATCGTGTCGTGACACTGCGAACATAGCGAGGTCGGAAAGCCCGCAGTGATGTGATTCGGTACGGCGCCGCCAAACGAAGGGGTACTGCTCCACGCCGCCTGGTGACATCCGTAACAATCCGTATTTGCTGCGGTGAAGCTGTAGTTGTTGTTGATATGGCAGTCGGTGCAGGCGTTCACTTTGCCTGCCGGTGACAGTTGATGCGAACCAAGAAGCGGCCAGCCCGTCGCGGCGTGGCTGAACACCACATTTGTCCACAGCGTTGGGTTATGGCAATTCGCGCAATTGGATGCTGCAAACGGTGTGCCCGCTGCGGAGTGCGTCGGATTATTGGTCTGCTGCCAGGTCGTCAGGTGGCACTGCGAATTGCCGCAGTCGGTCGGTGCGATCTGCAGGTTGTAATTATTGTTGACGTGGCAGTCCGCACAGGTGTTGACCTTGCCCGCAGGCGCCAGTTGGTGAGCATTCGTTAGTGGAAATCCGGTCGTGCTGTGATCAAAATTGGCCGCTTGCCAGGAAACCGTGGTGTGGCAGCTCGAGCAGGTCGCAACCGGGAACAGCGTCGGTGCCGCGGAATGCTTGGGGTTGGTGGTCTGCTGCCAGGTCGTCAAATGGCACTGTGAATTGCCGCAATCCGTCGGAGCAATCTGCAGATTGTAATTGTTGTTGATGTGGCAGGAAGCGCAGGGAACGTTGGCGTGTCCGTTCGTCAGCAGGAAACCCGTAGTGCTATGGTCGAATTTCGCTCCCAGCCAGCTGTCAAAAGTATGGCAGGTGTCGCAGGTCTGCGGAAATTGCGCGGAGACGTGGTTCGGGTTGGTGGCTTTCTGAAAATCCGTCAGGTGACACGAATTGCAAGCCGTCGACAATCCCAAATATTGGCCAACCGCCGCGCTCTTGTGGCAATCATCGCACTGCACCGCGGCGTGCGCGCCCAGCAGCGGAAAACGATTCTGGTGGTCCTTCAACTGCTGAACCGCGATATTCCATCCTTGCACCGTATGGCACTGCGCGCAGTTCGCACCCATCTGGCGCCGGTGGACGTCATCGTGGCAATCCTGGCAGTTCTTGCCCACGTCGGTGAACACCGGTTTGACGTGACATTGCGTGCATTTCACTTTTTCATGCATGCCGCGCAGGGGATAGCTGGTTTTCGCGTGATCAAATTCAGGAACCGCGCGGATGGGACGCCAACCCGCCGCGGTATGACAGTTCTCGCACGGAATCGTCAGGCGCCCGTGCGGGCTCCTTGTGGTTTCGCGCTGGGGTTGGGTAGCGAGAAAGTTTGCTGGCGGCCATAGGAGCAGCAGCAACCAGCACAGCAATGGAGCGAAGTTCTCCGTAACTGCCCCCTAGTACAACGGTCCCTCGACACAACTCCATCGGCCGGGGGAGCAGAGGTCCCTTGATATCCCAAGAGTTTGGGCGGGACTGGGAGCACCTACAACTGTACAGACGGCCAGTTCTCGGACAGTTGCAATGGCTGCTCCCTTAACTGGCTTTTGTTCAGCTACGACCTGGCTGGGATTCGAGCGATTAGTTGCAATCGTGGCGTAAAAAGTTGTCTACTCCACTTCTTCTACCAACAATGTTACAGGATATTTAACTGGGAATTCTTCCCGCCAGATCCCCGGCTTATCAGTTTTTTTGCGGAGTTTTCAGGCCGCAGAGTAACATCCGTCGCTTCCCTGGCTTTCCCAAGTGCTTGGATCACAGAGGTTTTACGTCCGGACCGTGGCAGTCCGCACATTTCGACGGCGCCTGCTTGTATAGGATCACCGCTTTTTCCCCAACCAGCCGGGTTTGCGTGTGACATTTATCGCAAGCCACCCTTGCGTGGCCCCCCTGCAGCGGAAAGTGGGTTCGCGTATCGTGATTGAACGTCGAAGGTACCCAGCGCTGCGTATTATGACAATCTGCACATGGCGTCTTACCGGACTTTGCAAACTGCCCTGTGTGGGCGTCTTTGTGGCAATCTTCGCAAACTTGCGAGGTACCCCTGAACTGCACTTCTTTTGCTCCTGCCGGTGTCTTGTGGCACGCCCCGCATCGCACGGCGCGGTGCACACCAAGCAAGGGGAACTTTGTCTTGGAATGGTCAAACCCATTTACATCCGTCCAGGAACGCGTGTTGTGGCAGGCTTCGCAGCCCAACAGAACTCCGCTGGCGCGCCGTTGAGCCATCCGGTCCTTGAATTCCCCGTGATGCGGATCCACATGGCAAGCCGTGCAGGTCATATCCTGGAAGCGGAACGCAAGAATTTTATCGCTCCGCCCGGCAGCTCCCACCTTATGGCAATCCGCGCAAGACACCGCGGCGTGTGCCCCGGTTAGCGGATAACGCGTGTTGCGATGCTTCGCAGTCGTGAAGGTCGAGCGGTGAAAATCCAGAACGGTGTGGCAGTCCTCACATCGATTCCGGTAGGGATCTGCAGCGAATTGATTGTCGTGAGCATCCTTGTGGCAATCGAGGCAAGCCGTATATTTCACCTTGTAAACCGTATCTTTTCCGGCTGGAATATGGCATTTCGCACACTCCACGGTAATATGTTTGCCCCGCAGCGGATACCCGGACGTGTCGTGCTCCTTCACCCCGAATAACGACGGCTTCCAGCCGTTCACCGTGTGGCACTCCGCGCATTCGCCTTTCTTCGCCCGCGACTCGAACTGCCCCTTGTGAGGATCCGGTTTGTGGCAATCCGCGCAGTTGGCAAACACCACAGGCCTTTTGAAATCGCCGTTCACATGGCATGCGGTGCAGCTAACTGTCGCATGCTTGCCCTCGAGTGGATATTTCGTTTTGGAATGGTCGAATGTGAACGCTGGTAGCAGCTTCTTCCAGCCCGCTGTCGTATGGCATTCTTCGCAACGCTGTTTGAATGATCCCTTGTGGGGATCGATGTGGCACGCGGTGCAGGCGCCAAACTTCATGTCTTTGTAACGCGCCGCGCCACCCGGCACGTCCGGCTTGTGGCATTTTTCGCAGGCCACCTGAATATGCAATCCGGTCAAGGGATACCGCGTTTTCGAGTGATCAAACTGCTTGGCTGCTTTCCAGTCCGCGAAATTGTGGCAACGCTGGCATTCATTGCCGAGCTGGCCTTTATGCGGATCCTTGTGGCACGTCAGGCAATTCTGCGATAAGCCAAAATAAGATTTGGACAAGTCCTTCATTCTGATCAGCGCGCGATCTTCGGGAACCATGTACGCGGGCATGTGACATTTCTCGCAAGCCACACCCAGGTGTTTTCCCTCAAGGTTGTACCCGGTCTGCCGGTGATCAAACTGTTTCTCCGAAGGCTCCCAGTGCATCAGATGAAACTCTTCTCCGTTGTGCTCGAGGTGGCAGCGTACGCAATCTTTGCCATTCGGGTTCCCTATCTGGAGTCTGGCGTGGTAGCCGTGATTCGCAGTGAGCCGCTGCGCCACTTCCTTGTGGCAATCGAGGCACTTAAAAGTCGGTGTACTGGTTCCAAATTGATGGCAACTCGTGCATTGCGTGGTTCCGCTCAGCGATTGGTGGGACTTGGAGAGCGGGCCGGGAGAAATTTGGGCTAAGACGGAATGCGCAGGGATCAAGAAGAACAGGGCGAGAAAGGACAAGTGCCGGAGCCATGTCGCTCCGTGGCGATTGCCGATGCCATTCCTGACAGGGGCCTCGAAAGGGTTCAAAGCGCTCTCCGTCTTGGGGTTGCAGACAGTAACTGCAGGCTCGGTCAACAAAAAGTAACACGCTTGGGTCGCCGGCGGCCTACGAACCGATTACGTGTGTCTAGTTGTGAACAGACCGAATGAAACTGCTAGTGGGCAGGGAAGAATGAACGGAGGTTTTTGCTGCAACCACTGGAAGGTGCCTCTTTTCAAGCTCGGCGATTTAGGTAGAAAGATTTTAGGGAGTCGGTGGTGCGGAAGGCGCCTCTTTCGCGGGAAGCTGCGAGAAATGTTCGCGAAGCACGGAAACCACTGAGTTTTCGAAAGCATCGCTTGATTCCAAGTCCCAATATTCCCTTTGCGCGGCGAATTGATCGGTATTCCGGCCGTATCCGCGGAAACTCGCGTAAATCACGGTCCGGGCAAATCCGTCAGGGAGGACCAGCGTGTTGATGTGGACCCGGACGGTTCCTTGCTTCCACTCCACGCCTTTCTGGCTCGAATCGGGCAAAGTGTCGCGCAGAAGCTCGTCATGGCCGATATCCAGCGAAAATGTCCAGGAATCTTCACTCAGCTGGTCATCGGTGATGAGCCAATGCTTCTGTCTGGCGTAAGACTGCAGGTATTCCTGAATATCAAGCGGAGAAAAAGCCAGCTCGATGCAAGCGCCGGATTGCGTGGGCGCGACTTTTTTTTTGCCGGTAGGCGGACTCTTCTTGCGGGTCCGAACCCCAGCTTTCCAGGAGTCCGGGCAGGCCCTGACCGAAGGCTTTCCGGACGGCCTTTCCTGTGCGAAGGAAGAAGAAAACCACAGCACCGCAACCGAAAGGAAAAAGAGCATTGTGCTAAGCAGTGTAACTGAAATTCGTCAGCCGACTGCTCCGTTCCGCGTCAACCCCAAGGCCATTCATGAAGCGTATGCACCCGTGGCGAACAGGTCGCTAGGCTCACATCGGAAAGTGTTTCGGAAGACGGAAAGACCACCCTTAAAGCCAACGGAGGACAGACTTCTTCGGGGAAGAGAGACAGCTACATAACTCAGTGGTGCCGGGGGCCAGAATCGAACTGGCTACGCCCGCCTTTTCAGGGCGGCGCTCTACCAATGAGCTACCCCGGCAACTCAACTTTAGTAGTTTAGTGTCCACCCCCAACGCTGTCAAACTCGGCCAAAATTTCCCCCAATTCTTATGTAGCGGCCCCTTCTTCCTTTTGAGTGCGGAAGCTCAGCTTCCGCTTTTACGATTGCAACGACAGCGACATTTACCCAGAAAGCACCGCACTCCCATCTTTTGCCCGCAACCCTGCACACACGCTAAAATAATCCCGATGACAACCACACAGCGAAAATCCACCGACCTGATCCCCGAACTCGACGCGCTCGCCGGGTCCGCCTCCTCCGGCGAAGCCCTCATGAAATCCATCGTCGCTCTTCTTCACGAAAAGCTCACCCGTTACAACTGGGTCGGCTTTTACATGCTCGAAAGGGAAGGAGGCGACACGCTCGTCCTCGGCCCCTTTAAAGGCACCATGACGCCTCACACCCGCATTCCCCTCAATCAGGGCATCTGCGGCGCCGCGGCCTCCAGCGGCAAAACCATCGTCGTCGACGACGTCAACTCCGACTCCCGCTATCTCGCCTGCTCGCTCGAAACCAAATCCGAAATCGTCGTCCCCGTCTTCGTCCGCGGCAAAGTCATCGGCGAACTCGACATCGACTCCCACTTCCTCGCCGCCTTCGGCCCCGACGACCGCAAACTCTGCGAACACGCCGCCGCCATCCTCGGCAAGTTTATCGAGACTCATTCATAAGTACCGCAGCCAGCGAGCACGCCAATTCAGAAATACGCTATGCCGCGTTATTCCCACCATTGAAGGCCGATGAATCCGAGAACGGCGAGGGCTGCGGCGACAATCAGTCCCGCGATGGCAAACCATCGACCACGGGGAACTTTACCGCTCGTATTTCGTTGCCTGTCTGCGCGCAACAGAAGAGTTACACATACGACGCAAAGGATCGCTGAAACCGTCCATATGAATAGTGTGGTCACGCGACCTCACCCCTGCGCATCATCAAACTCCTTCATCCATCCCCGATCCTTCAGCATCTCCCTCGGCCGCGTCCCATCCGGCGGCCCCACAATCCCATCCTTCTCCATCAAATCAATCAAATGCGCCGCCCGTCCATACCCAATACGCAATCTCCGCTGCAGTGTCGAAGTAGACGCCCGGCCCATCTCGAGGCAAATCCGCACCGCATCCTGATACAAATCATCGTCCACATCCTCGCCGCCGGCCTCCGCCTCTCCTGCACTCTGCGAACCGCCGCCCTTCGCGCCGCTCGAAACCTTCCCATCCTCGTCCTTCGGAGCCTCCAGCAGCGCCTCGTTGTATTTCGCCTGCGCCTGCTGCCGCCAGAAATCGCACACGCTCGTAATCTCATCTTCGCTCACCAGCGGCCCATGAATCCGGTGCAACCGCGCCGAACCCGCCGGCAAATACAGCATGTCGCCCTTGCCCAGCAGCGACTCCGACCCATTCGAATCCAGAATCGTCCGCGAGTCCACCTTGCTGGCCACGCGGAAAGAAATACGAGCAGGGAAGTTCGCCTTGATCAACCCCGTAATCACGTCCACCGACGGCCGCTGCGTCGCCAAAATCAGGTGAATCCCCACCGCGCGCGCCATCTGCGCCAGCCGCGTAATCGATTCCTCCACGTTATTCGTGTCCACCATCATCAAGTCCGCCAACTCGTCAATGATGATGATCAAATAAGGAAGCGGCTTGTGCTCGCTCTCTTCCACATTCTCAAACAGCGAAAGCGGCTGCTGCTTCTGAAACGTCCGGTTGTACTGGTCAATGTTCCGCACGCCGCGCTGCGCCAGCAGCTTCAGCCGGTTCTCCATCTCCCTCGTCGCATTCCGCAACACGTTCGACGCCACCTTCGGATCCGTCACCACCGGCGCGATCAGGTGCGGTATCCCCTCATACAAATTCAATTCCAGCCGCTTCGGATCCACCAGCACCATTTTCACTTCATCCGGCGTAGCCTTGTACAAAATCGACATCATCAGCGAATTAATGAACACGCTCTTGCCCGTGCCCGTCGACCCCGCAATCAGCAAGTGCGGCATCGACGCCAGATCCGTCACCCGGATCCGCCCGTGTAAATCCCGCCCCATTGCCAGCGTCAGCTTGCTCGGCGAATTCGCAAACTCCTGCGCTTCAATAATCTCGCGCAGCGCAATCGTCTCCCGCCGGTCGTTCGGCACCTCAATTCCGATCGTCGATTTTCCCGGTATCCGCTCGATCAGAATCGACTCCGCCTGCAGCGCCAGACACAAATCCTCCGTCAATCCAATAATCCGGCTGTACTTGATCCCCGCTTCCGGCTTGAACTCAAACGTCGTCACCACCGGCCCGGGATTGATCTGCGTCACGCGCCCTTCCACGTCAAACTCGTGGCACTTCTCCTCAATCGCCCGCGCCCGAAACTTCAATTCGTTCTCGTCCAGCTTGTGGCTGCCCTCGCCCTCGCGCAGCAAATTGATCGACGGCAACTTGTAATTTGTATTCCCCTTGGCAATCTTCGGCTCGCCCTTGCCCTGAGCGCCGGCGACGGGTTTCTCTTTGTTCAGCACCATGATCGGCGTCTTGTGCTTTGCGTCCTCTTCCTCGTCGTCCTTCTCCGCCCCCGCCGAGGACTTCTTCCTCTTGAAAATGTCGCTCAAATCTTCCAGCTTGATTCCTTTCGACTCTTCCTTCTCGGGTTGTCCTTTGCCCGCGATCTGCGGAGCCACCGGCTTCCGCCCCGCTATCCGCCGCTCTTCTACTGCCCGCCGCATCCGCTCCTGCTCGCGCTCTTCCTGCCACTCCTGCCAGCGCGCCTGCGCCCGCTGCAAAATCCCCACCTTCTCGATCTTCCCCAGCGGTCCCTTGTTGCTGCTCGCCCAGGCATGCGCCCCGCTGAACGAAAACCTCGTCGTCATAAACAGCGACACAATCAGCAGCGAACCCGCCACCAGCAGCGCGCCCCCGAAATTAAATCCGCTCTGCAATCCGTGCGACACCAGTGAACCCAGCACGCCTCCCGCCGGCACCGCCCCTCGCACTTCCGGAAATTTAACCAGCGATAGCAGGGAAGGGAGGGAAAGCATCAGCAGCACATACCCCGACAGCGTCGCCGCCTGCGAATCAATCGCATGGCTCCGGCACCACCGGTAACCCAGAATCCCCATCGCCACTGGAATCAGAAACGCCGCGAATCCAAATATCTGGAACGCCAGGTCGGCCGAATAAGCCCCCACGGGCCCCATCCAGTTTCGCGTAACGTGCTCCTCTCCCCCTGTCGCGCTCACATTGAACGCCCCATCCCTCGGAGAATACGAAATCAAGGCCAGTCCAATCAGGACAGCCACAGCAATGCATAAAAATCCAATCAACTCATTGAGCCGCTTATTCTCAGTAGGTGTCAGGAAGCGCACAAAATTCTCCTCAGCTCCGATGTAGCGGCGGTCCGCCGTGGCGGACCGCCGCTTTCGGTTTTGCCTTTGTAGGGGCCGAGCTTGCTCGGCCCGCTCTTATAGCCGGGGGAAGGCTGAGTGTATGCGAGCACAACAATTCCGCTGTGTCGCCGAGCAAGAAGCGGCGCTGTAGCCCCTGCTCACGAGGAACGTCCAAATCATAACAAACTTGGCCCCCCGCACAAGCCCATGTTCCTCTTTGTTTCCAAACCTAAATCCCCCGGCCCTACATCCAGAATGTCATCCCGACCGGAGGGAGGGATCCGTTTTTCCCTTCTCCGCACCCTCTGTGCTCTCCGTGTCCTCTGTGGTGAATCCTCCTCCTCAACCCATCCGCCCCGCAAAATACAAAACCGCCACCCCCAAAATAATCCGGTAAATCGCAAACGGCGCAAACCCCCTCCGCCTCACATACCCCATAAACCACGCCACCGATCCATAAGCCACCACAAACGACACCACAAACCCAATCCCCAACACAATCCACCCATGCGAATCAATATGCGCCACCGAAATCGCATCCGCATGCTTCCCCACCACCGACTTCAGCAAGTCATAGCAAGTCGCCACCACCATCGTCGGTATCGATAGGAAAAACGAAAACTCCAGCGCCGAAGCCCGCGACATCCCCGCCAACTGCCCCGCCGCAATCGTCGACATCGACCGCGAAGTCCCCGGAAACACCGCCGACAAAATCTGGCAAGCCCCAATCCAAACCGCCTGCCCCAAATTCATATCCTCCATATGCCAGACTCGAATCACGCCGACGCCCGCTGCCTTCTCTCCCGCCGCCTCCGCCTTCGCATTTCGCGCATCCACAAACCACATCACAATTCCGCCAATCAGCAGCGCGCTCCCTATAATGTACAAACTCTCCAAATGCTTCCCGATAATCTTCGTCATCAAAAACGCCGGTATCGCGGTCACCACAAACGCAATAATCACCAGGCTCAATGGATGAGTCAAAATCGTGCGGTCGCCGCGCTCCCCCTTCGGAAACGTCGCCAAAAACTTCGCAATCCTCTTCCGAAAATAAATCGGCAGCGTCAAAATCGCCCCCAACTGGATAACAATCGTATACATCTTCCAATACGCGCTCCCCAAATCCAGATGCAGTAACGCCTCCGAAATCCGCAAATGCGCCGTAGAACTAACCGGCAAAAACTCCGTCAACCCCTCCACCACCCCCAAAATCGCACTCAACAAGTAATCGTTCACGCATTCTCTCCTGGTAGTTTTCTTTCCTGAGCGCCGGAGGCGCGGCAGAAATTAGCCCAGCCCGTAAGGGCTGGGTACAAAAGGTAATAATCTCCTCAAGCGCCGTAGGCGCGACACATTTGTTCCGAACTCGTGGCACAGTCACTCCTGACTGTGCTCTTGGGGTATTCTTCTCTGCGCGCTCTGCGTCTCTGCGTTACGCTCTCTTGATCTATCCTTCTTCCTCCCATTCGCTGCACCAACCTCTCCCGGCGGGTCGCTCCTCACTAATTTCCATTTTCTATTTTCCCTTTTCCAATTTCTTTCTCATTTCGAAGGCATCAATCTTTCCCAAATAATATTTCTTCACCACCGCTTCCGTACGATATCCATGCCGCTCCCAGAACGCAATCCCGCTCTCGTTCTCCACTGACGTCTCCAGCAACACCGACTGCACCCCCTGAAATGCAAAATGCTGCTCCATTTCCCGCAAAAGCACCGTCCCCACCCCTCTCCTCCGAAACCCTTCCGCCACATCCAGCGTAATAATGTGCCCCAGAGGCGGATTTTCCTCCGCCAGAATAAATCCCGCGATCTGTTTCCCCTCTTCCGCCACCAGACAATCCGCCCCAGGCAAGCTCAAATAATAATGCAGCGACCACTTGCTATACGAAATCCCAGGCGGAAAACACTCCTGGTCCAATTTATGCAACCGCGCAAAATCCCGAGCCTCATACTGTCGCGTAACAATAGCCATAAAAAAGTAGGGGCCCAGCGCGCTGGACCCCTTTCTCAACTCATCCTATCTTCTTCAACTCGTCTTGTGTAGGGGCGGCTTTCTACCCTGAGCGATTCACGCGAAGGGTACGCCGCTCTCTTCTCTTATCTCTTTAGCTGTCGACTGTCGGCTGTCGACTCTCCTACAGCTTCACCGTCACCGTCTTTACCTCCGTATAATTCGCCAATCCATACTCTCCCAACTCTCGTCCGATCCCCGACTGCTTGAACCCGCCAAACGGTGCCGCGGCGTCAAACACGTCGTAGCAATTCACCCATACCGTCCCGGCACGCACGCCATCGGCGATCGCATGAGCCTTCGTAATGTCCTGCGTCCAAACCGCCGCCGCCAGACCATACAGCGACTTGTTCGCTCGCTCCACCACTTCCGAAAGATCCTTGAACTTCAGTATCGACATCACCGGCCCAAAGATCTCCTCCTTCGCAATCCGCATGTTGTCCTGCACGTCGGCGAACACCGTCGGCTCGATAAAATATCCCTTGTTGCCAACGCGGTTTCCGCCAGCCACCAACTTGGCCTTATCCTGCTTCCCCGCCTCGATGTACCCCATCACCTTATTAAACTGCTCCTGGTCCACCTGCGGCCCCTGCTCCGTGTTCTTGTCAAACGGATTGCCCACGGTCCGCCGCTTCGCGCGCGCCGCGCTCTTCTCCACGAACTCGTCGTAGCACTTCTCCTCCACAAACAATCGCGATCCCGCACAGCAGCACTGCCCCTGATTGAAGAACAGCGCAAAATGCGCCCCCTCAATCGCCTTGTCCATATCCGCGTCCGCAAACACGATGTTCGGGCTCTTCCCGCCCAACTCCAGCGTCACCCGCTTCAAATTCGAATCCGCCGCCGCCCGCATGATCAGGTGCCCCACTTCGGTAGATCCGGTAAATGCCACTTTATCCACATCCATGTGCCGCGCAATCGCCGCCCCCGCCGTCGGCCCGTAGCCCGGCAGCAAATTCAGCACCCCTTCCGGAATACCCGCCTCCAACGCCAATTCGCCCACGCGAAGCGCCGTCAGCGGCGTCTGCTCCGCAGGCTTCATTACCACCGTGCATCCCGCCGCCAGCGCCGGTCCCAACTTCCACGCCTGCATCAGCAACGGAAAATTCCACGGAATAATCTGTCCCACCACGCCCACCGGCTCATGCTTGGTGTACGTGAAATACCGCCCCTGCACCGGAATCGTCTTTCCCTGATTCTTGTCCGCCCACCCCGCGTAATACCGGTAACAAGCAATCGTCAGCGGCAAATCCGCCGCCAGCGCCACCTGGTACGGCTTCCCGTTGTCCAGCGATTCCAGTTCCGCCAATTCTTCAATGTTCTTCTCAATCAAATCCGCCAGTTTATTCATCAACACGCCGCGCGCCGAAGCCGACATCTTCCGCCAGGCCCCCTTCTCAAACGCCGCCCTCGCCGCCGCCACCGCCTTGTCCACATCGGCCGCATCCGCCTCCGCCACCTGCGTAATCACTTCGCCCGTCGAAGGATTAATCGTCGGAAACGTCTTCCCCGAAACCGCATCCACCCACTTCCCATTAATCAAAAGCTTCGTTGCCGATACCTTCACCTTAGGTTCAATCACCGTAGTCGCTGTAGCCATCGGAATCCTCCTTCAATCAATTTTCTGAATTCTTGGTAGGGCCCGTCCGCCTCAGGCAGACCGGCCGCCAGTCCAATCTCTATGTAGTGGCCGACCTTTAGATCGGCCACGGGCGCGTGGGTCTCCAGCCTATACCCCCGCGCCGCCAGAATCAATAAACCCGATTCACGTCATCGATTCGGTGGCACAGACATTCCTGGCTGTGCTCTTGGGGTAAATTTCTCCGTGACCTCTGTGTTCTTCCTCTGTGCTCTCTGTGTTAAGTCTTATCTTGCTAAGCCGCGCCCACCGTACCCCTCACCCCATACCCCCGCGTCACCACCACGGACATCACCAAACTGCACGTTAACAACGCCGCCCCCAGATAATACGGCGCCCCCGGCAAATGAATCCGCGCCGTTGGTGAAATCGCCGCCGAAAATACCTGCGTAAATAACAACGGCCCCAGCATCCCCGTCAACGCTCGCAACGAATTGATCGCCCCTTGCAGTTTTCCCTGCGACGTCGGATCCACCCGTTGCGACATCAGCGACTGCACCGATGGTCCTGCCACTCCCCACAACGCAATAAACGGAATCGCCGCAGCATTTGCCAGCCTTGGGAAGCCAGCGCAAATCCCGCGAATCCCAGCACGCCCCACAACAGTCCCGACATCAATCCAATTCGTTCTCCCACTTTTTTCACGTACGGCCCCACCATCCCGCCCGACACAATCACCGCGCACACACCCACCAGCGCCAGCGAGATTCCCACGCTTCTCGTATTCCATCCGTAGCGATACTCGGTGTACAGCACGAACACGTTTTGCAGCGCCTGGTGCGCCAGATAATACAGGAACACCACGATCGACAAGCCCGCCAACTCCGGATGAGACCTTAGCAATGTCAGCGATCCCATTGGATTCGCCATGTGCCACGCCGATTTCGCCCGCCGTTCCTTCGGCAACGATTCGGGCAGCACAAATAATCCATACAGAAAATTCGCCAGGCTCAACACCGCCGCCGCCCAGAACGGTGCGCGCAGATTATATTGACCCAACAGGCCGCCCACTGCCGGCCCCACCACAAATCCCACGCCAAATGCTGCTCCCAGGAGCCCGAACTTTTTCGCCCGTTCCGCCGGCGCCGTAATATCCGTTATGTAAGCGAACGCCGTCGACACATTCGACGCCGTAATCCCGGAAATCAGCCGTCCGACAAACAACCATCGCAACGTCGGCGCCATCGCCATGAAAATATAATCCAGCCCCAATCCCAGGCATGAAATCAGGATCACCGGCCGCCGTCCAAACCGGTCGCTCCACGCCCCCAGCACCGGCAAAAACAGAAATTGCATCAGATTCCACGCGAACCCGAAATATCCCGTAATATCCGAGGCCCGCGCCATGTTCCCGCCCTCAAACGCAATAATCAGGTTCGGCAAAACCGGCGCAATAATCCCAAACGCCAGAAAATCCAGCGTCACCGTCACAATAATAAATACAAACGTAGCCCGCGACCCCGCGATCGGGTTCCCTGAACCCGCCGCACCGCTGCTTGCCGCAGTCCTCCCCGCTTGTGTCATAGGTGTTCGATTTTAGCCTATGCTTCCCAAAGCTTACTTTTCTTATTTCTGATTCAATTCAGGCGGGTACTTCCACTGCGTTTGTCACACCGGTCATCACCGCTCGTACTCATCTTCTCTGCGAACCCTCTGCGTTCTCTGCGTCTCAGCGTTATCTTTTTTCCCTCTTCACTGGCCACTCCGCTTACACTTCCAAAATCACCGGCAAAATCAGTGGCCGCTTCGACGTCTGCTTATTGATATATCTCTTCAAATCCACGCGAATCTTTTCCTTAATTACCGACCAATCCGCCCGCTCCTCCAGATTCGAATTCTCCACCGTCCGCGCCACACATTCCCGCGCCCCCGCCAGCATTTCGTTCCCGTTCTCGCTCATCAACCCGCGCGTAACAATCTCCGGCGCCGATTCCACCCGCCCCGTATGCTTGTCGATCGCGATAATCGGAATCACCACGCCCTCTTCCGACAAATGTTTCCGGTCGCGCACCACAATCTCTTCAATCTCTTCCAACGAACCCGAATCCACCAGCACCCGCCCCGCCGTCACCGGATCACGCCGGAACGCTCCATCCTCCGTAAATTCCACGCACTTCCCATCTTCCAGCAGCATGATCTCGCCGCTCACCACGCCCAATTGATGGGCCAGCGCCGCATGCCGGAACAAATGCCGATACTCCCCGTGCACCGGAATAAAATATTTCGGCTTCACCAGTTGCAGCAGCAGTTTCTGCTCTTCCTGGCTCGCATGTCCCGAAACGTGAATCGGCCCCGCCGAATTGTCGTAATACACCAGCGCCCGCCGCCGGAACATATGATCCAGCATCCGGAATATCGCCTTCTCATTCCCCGGAATAATCCTCGCCGACAAAATCACCGTATCGTTCTCATCGATTGTCACGAACCGGTGATTGTCCACCGCAATCCGCGACATCGACGACATCGGCTCCGCCTGCGATCCGCTCGCGATCACAATCAGCTTCCGCGGTTCAAAGCTCCGGATATCCTGCGGCCGCACCACCATCCCGTCTGGAATCCGCAAATATCCCAAATCGTGCGCGATCTCGACGTTGTCCACCATGCTGCGCCCGACAAACGCCACCTTCCGCCCGACGCGATCCGCAATATCGATCACCTGCTGGATGCGGTGCACCGACGACGCAAAACACGTCAGCACCACCCGCTTCGGCGCCGATCGCGTCAACTCCTCAATCCGCGGCGCCACCACCCGCTCCGACGGCGTAAATCCCGGCCGCTCCACGTTCGTCGAATCGCTGAACAACGCCAGCACGCCCTCATTCCCATACCGCGCGAAAGCGTGCAAATCGAACTGGTAATGATCCACCGGCGTCTGGTCAATCTTGAAATCTCCCGAATGAATCACCACGCCCACGGGAGTCCGGATCGCCAGCGCCACGCAGTCAATCGTGCTGTGCGTAACCGGAATAAATTCCACTTCAAACGGCCCGATCTCCACCAGTCGTCCCGGTACCGCCTCAAACAGCTTCGCCGAATCCAGCAGCCCTGCCTCTGCCAGCCGTTTCTTCACTAGCGCCAGCGTGAACCGGGTCCCATAAATCGGCACATTCAGGTCGCGCAAAATGTACGGCAGCGCCCCGATGTGATCCTCATGCCCGTGCGTTAACACGATCGCCCGCACATGCTGCCGGTTCTGTTTCAGGTAAGTGATGTCCGGAATCACCAGGTCCACGCCCAGCAATTCCGACTCCGGGAACATCATTCCCGCGTCCACCACCAAAATATCCTCGCCGAACCGGAATGCCATCATGTTCATTCCGAATTCGCCAAGCCCCCCAAGGGGAATAACTGTGAGTGATTGTTTGCTCTTGCTCAAGAAAGGTTTCTCTCCAGTAACGAACTCTAAATCGTACCACACCGCCCCGCTCCCCGCTCCCGTCGCGCCAATGTAGGGGCGGCTTTTTACCCTGAGCGCTTCTCGCGAAGGTTACGCCGCCCTCTCTTATCTCTTCATCGGGTGCCCCAGGTGCCGGTTTTGCACCTGGGGTCTTGTTTTCTCTTCTCTGCGTTCCCTACGCTCCGACCTTCCTGTCCTCTGTGTGAACTCTAATCCTGCTTGTCTTCTCCATCTTCTATTTTCTATTTTCTATTTTCTATTTTCTTCCCCCCCAATCCCTGCGGGTGCCCCAGGTGCCGGTTTTGCACCTGGGTCTTGTTTTCTCTTCTCTGCGCTCCGACCTCCGTGTCCTCTGTGTGAACTCTTGTCCTGATTTGCCTTCTCTATTTTCCATTTTCCATTTTCTTTCCGCTTACCCCCAATCCCTGCTATATTTCTACTCACCCGAACGTACTCCTACCAGAGGCACTCCGCCGCCTCTTCAAATCTTCATAAAAGGGAAGGGAACGAAACGATGATCAGAAAATCCAGCGTCACTCTCGCGCTAGTCTGTGCACTCTTCTTCGCACTCACCGCGCGCGCCCAGGAAGTCACCCCGGCCGAAAAAGACAAGGCGCTAGCCTATCTCGAATCCACCAAAAAAGACGTCCTCGACGCGACCAGAAATCTCTCCCCCGCCCAGTGGAATTTCAAATCTGCTCCCGACCGCTGGTCCATCGCCGAATGCATGGAACACATTGCCGCCGCCGAAGACTACATCCGCGGCTCCGTCGAATCCGGGGTAATGAAAGCCCCCGCGGTTCCCGGGCGCGACATCGCCGCCATCGACGCCGGTATCATTGCCAACGTTCCCGAACGCAAAACCAAATTCCAGGCTCCCGAAGCCATCAAGCCCACCAACCGCTTCGGCTCGCCGCAAGCCGCTATCGATCACTTCGTCGAAAGCCGCGCCACCACGGAAAATTTCCTCAAAACCACCACCGGCCTCCGCGACCACGCTGCCGATAGCCCCAACGGCCAAAAGTGGGACGCCTACGAATTCATCCTCCTAATCGCCGCCCACAGCGAGCGCCACACCAACCAAATCAAAGAAGTAAAAGCCGACCCCAACTACCCCAAATCCTAAAAACAATGGGCGGCTTTTTACCCTGAGCGCTTCTCGCAAAGGGTACGCCGCCCTCTTTCTTCTCTCTTCATCGGGTGCCCCAGGTGCCGGTTTTGCACCTGGGGTCTTGTTTTTTTTTTCTCTTCTGCGCTTCCTCTGCGCACTCAGCGTCTCTGCGTTATCTTCTTCCCCTCTTCTCTTCACCGGTCGCTGGTCGCCGGCCACTGGCCGGTTTCCTCCTAACTCTTCCCCCCAAAAAACAAATGCGCAATCGACACCAGCAGCACCGCTCCAACCGTAGCCGCTGCCAGCGAAAATAAAAACGTATTCGCGTGCCCGATCCCCAGCTGCGTAAAAATCCATCCCCCAATCACCGACCCGATCAACCCAATCAAAATATCTCCAATACACCCAAACCCGTGCCCCCGCGCCATCTTTCCCGCCAGCCATCCCGCCAGCAACCCGATGATCAGCCACCCAATCAGCCCCCGCTGCCACTCCACAATCACAACGTGCTGCTGCAACGCAATCATCCCAAGCAAACCATTCATCTCCACCCTCCCGATTTTCCTTCCCTTTGTAGGGCCCGCCGACCGCTCACCTTGACGAAGGAAGGGCGGCAGGCTTCTTTTCTCTTCATTCTTCAATGTAGCGCTGGCTTCGTTGCCAGCGCTCTTGGATTTTTCTCTCCGCGAATGCTGCGCTCTCCGCGTCTCTGCGTTATCCTTTCTCTTTCTTCCCAATTTCCAATTTCCATTTTCCATTTTCTAATCACCACCCCCCGGCTCCTGCTGCGTCATGCAATGCAAAGTCCCTAAACCAAGCACCAGATCGCGGCAATGAATCCCCACCACCTCGCGCCCGTTGAACAATCTCCCCAGCGTATCCAGCGCCACCCGATCCTTCGCATCATTAAACGTCGGCACAATCACAATCCCATTCGCAACATAAAAATTCGCATAACTAGCCGGCAGCCTCTGCCCATCAAAATAAACCGGCGCAGGCATCGGCAAAGTCTCCACCGTCAACGCCCGCCCATCCTGATCTTTCATCTTTTTTAATCGCGCCAAATTCTCCTGCAGCGCCGCATAATTCGCCTCCGCCGCATCCTCCTCCACAATCGTCACCACGGTCGTCTCATTCACAAACCTCGTCAGGTCGTCCACATGACCGTGCGTATCATCGCCCGCAATCCCATTCCCCAACCACAAAACATTCCTCACGCCCAAATACTTCCGAAACACTTCCGCATAATCTTCCTTACTAAATCCCGGATTCCTCTCCTGCACCTTGCTCTGCAAACACTCTTCCGTAGTCAGCAGCGTCCCCCGCCCATTCACATCAATCGATCCGCCTTCCAGCACCACCCGCCGCCCCTTATGTTCCGGCAAAAAAATCCGCCGCTTCCGACGCCCATTCGCCTTCCGCACCACCAATGCATCCTTCTTATGATTCGGATACTTCGCCCACCCGTTAAACACAAAATTGTTATACGCGACCTCTCCCGCCGCATTCTTCACGCAAATCGGCCCCGAATCCCGCATCCAACCGCGGTCCGTCGGCACCGCAAAAAACTCCACCGACTCCAGCTTCGCTCCGGCCTTCCGCAAAATCCCCCGCACCCGCTTCTCCGCCGCGCGATCTTGCACCAGTAGAAAAACCTTCTCCACCTGCGACAGCAGCCGCACCATCTCCGCAAACGCCCACGGTATCGGCGCAAACTTTCCCGGCCAATCCGTCAACTCATGTGGCCACCCCAGCCAGGTCCCCTCATGCCGCTCCCATTCCGCCGGCATCCGAAACCCCATCTCCCCCGGCGTCTTCTCCTCCATCTTCGCTTTTGTCAACGAACGCCGCCTCTCAAATGAACTTGAGGGTGCCCCACCCTTTGCGCCTTATGCAAAGGGTGGGCTCTTACGATCGAACTTCACCCAATTTCTTCCCTTAATTCTTGCTGTTCTCTTCTCTGCGAATCCTCTGCGTCCTCAGCGTCTCTGCGTTAAGCTCTCTTTTCTTTGTTCTTAACTGTCAGCTCTGGGCTGTGAGCTGTAAGTACTCTTCTCACTCTTCCCCCAACCACCTCTGAGTCAACCCTCCAAACGCATCAATCCGTCTATCCCTGAAAAACGGCCAATTCCTCCGCTGCTCCTCACTCTTCTTCGGATCAATCTCCGCCACCAAAATCTCTTCCTTATCATTCGACCCCTCCGCCAACATCTGTCCCGCCGGATCCGCCACAAACGAATTCCCCCAAAACTCAATCCCCGGATCGCCCTTCTCCGGCCGTCCCTCATACCCCACGCGATTCACCACCGCCACAAAACATCCATTCGCAATCGCATGCGCCCTCTGGATCGTCTTCCACGAATCCAGTTGCGCCGCCCCCATCGCCACCTTCTCATGCGGATGCCACCCAATGCTCGTCGGATAAAAAATCAGTTGCGCCCCCTGCATCGCCGTCAGCCGTGAACCCTCCGGATACCACTGGTCCCAGCAAATCTGCACCCCAATCCGCGCATACTTCGTATCAAAATTCAAAAATCCCAAATCCCCCGGCGTAAAATAAAATTTCTCGTAATACAGCGGATCATCCGGAATATGCATCTTCCGGTATTTCCCCAGATACGCCCCATCCGCATCCAGCACCGCGCAAGTATTGTGATATACCCCCGCCGCCCGCCGCTCAAACACCGACACCACCAGCGCTACCTTCTTCTCCTTTGCCACCGCCGCCAGTCGCTCCGTAGTTGGCCCCGGCACCGCCTCCGCCAAATTAAAAAGCTCCGGATCCTCCGTCCGGCAAAAATATTCCCCCGCAAACAATTCATGCAGGCAAATCACTTGCGCCCCGCGCCCCGCCGCCTCGCGAATCTTCTCCGCCGCCCGCGCCAGATTTTCTTCCTTATTCGTAGTGCAGCGCATCTGCACAAGTCCTACAGCAAATTTGTCGCTCATGCTTTCAATCCTATCACGAACATTTTTCTGTTTAGCATCCTGTGGCACAGCCATTCCTGGCTGTGCTCTTGGGTTTTCTGTCTCTGCGATCTCTGTGTTCTTTCTCCGTGCCCTCTGTGTGAACTCTTTTCTTTCTTCCTCTCCTTGCATTTTTTCTCCCCACTTCTAGTACACTACTCATACAAATTTTATTCGCCCAAATTCATCGCAATCGTTCACGTTCCGTCAGGAGAGTCGATGGCCAAAAAGCCAAAAAAAACCGTCACCGGGCGCGTCCTTCACGACCCCGTCAAAGACAAACTCCGCCCCATCTTTCCCCTCGATCTCTCCAAAATTAAAACCATCGACGATCTCGTCCGCGCCATGGGCAACACCGCCTACACCGCCCGCCAGGTCGGCGACGCCGCCGACGTCCTCGAAGCCATGGCCCGCGACAAAGACTGCTTCGTCGTCATGACCCTCTCCGGCGCTCTCACCGTTGGCAAAATGGGCCTCGTCTTCTGCGACCTGATCGAATCCGGCATCGTCAAAGCTATCGTCTCCACCGGCGCCCTCATGGCTCACGGCCTCGTCGAAGCCACCGGCCTCTCCCACTTCCGTTACGATCCCTCCAAAATGGACGACAACGAACTCTTCCTCGCCGGCTACAACCGCGTCTACGATTCTCTCGAACCAGAAACGAATCTCGATCACGTAGAAGAAGTAGTCGACGCCATCTTCGAAAGCTGGGATCCGAAAGAAGTAGTCTGCAGTTGGAAACTCCACCGCCGCATCGGCGAATACCTCACCAAGCACACCACCGGCCGCGGCATTCTCCGCTCCGCCTACGAATGCAACGTCCCCGTCTTCGTCCCCGCCTTCTCCGATTCCGAACTAGGCCTCGATTTCGCCCTCAACAAATACGGTCGCCAGCGCGACCACCGCCCGCTCCTCCACTTCGATCCCTTCGAAGACTTCGAAAAATTCGCCAACACCATGATGGCCACCAAAAAAATGGGCATCTTCACCGTTGGCGGCGGCGTCCCGCGCAACTGGTCGCAGCAATTCGGCGTTTACGCCGAACTTATGGCCCGCCGCGGCTACAAAAAGCTTCCTCTCAAGCGTTATTCCTACGGCGTCCGCATCTGCCCCGAACCCGTCCACTGGGGCGGCCTCAGCGGAAGCACCTACACCGAAGCCGTAAGCTGGGGCAAATTCGTCCCCCGCGAAGAAGGCGGCCAACTCGCCGAAGTCCTCGAAGACGCAACGGTTGCCCTCCCACTAGTAGTAGGCGCTGTCCTCGAACGCCTGAAATATTTCAAACCGTAATCTCTTGTAGGGGCGGCTTTACGACGCCCTCCCCGCCCCTTTGTAGGGGCCGGGCTTGCCCGGCCCTCTTGGGTTTTCTTCCTCTGTGCTCTCTGTGTTCCGACCTCCGTGTCCTCTGTGTTAAGTCTTTTCTCTTCTCTGCGAGTCTCAGCGGCCTCCGCGCCTCTGCGTTATCCTTTTCTCTCTCATCTCCTATTCATGCTATATTTCCCCTCCCAATTCCAAACCGTCCGAGACCATCATGAACAAAAAATTCCGCGCCGCGTTCCTCCTCCTTCTTCCAATCTCCGTTCTCGCCCTTCGCGCCGCCCAAAAGGAACCCCCAATGCCCCATCACGCCACCGGCACCTTCGAAGTAAAACTCACTCCCCTCGACCCCGCCTTCAAAGCTGAAGACAACTCCATCGGCCGCTATTCTCTCGACAAGCAATTTCACGGCACCCTCGAAGCCACCAGCAAAGGCGAAATGCTCAGTGGCATGGGCACAATCAAAGGCTCCGGCGGCTACGTAGCCATCGAACGCGTCTCCGGCACGCTCGACGGCCGCACCGGCACCTTCATCCTCCAGCACAACGGCACCATGCAAAACGGTGTCTACCATCTGAACGTAATCGTAGTCCCCGACTCCGCCACCGCCCAACTAACCGGCCTCCAGGGCTCCATGGAAATCGTCATCAAGGACGCCAAGCACTTCTACGACTTCACCTACTCGTTGCCAGATACAAAATAAAACAGGCGCACTAACGTGCGCCTGTTTGCCTGTGTAACGGCCACCTTCAGAGCCTGCCCTGACAAAGGAAGGGTGGCCCCTCTTCTCTTCTTCTTCTCAGCGTTCTCAGCGTCTCTGCGTTAAATTCCTTCCTCTTTATCTTCATCTCTTGAACTCTTGAACTTCTTCTCCCCCCTCACTCAACCGTGACCACCGTCCCCAACCCCGCATACACATACCTTTCCCCAAACGCCTTCTGCAACCTCGCAAACGCCGGCTCCCCCGTACAATGCCCCGGCGCAATTCTCTGCACCTTCCACTTCGTCTGCAAATTTCCGACCAGCGCGTCAATCTCCTCCACTGGCGTAGTCACCAGATGCAATCCTCCGAACACAATCTCCGTCCGCGGATCAATCGTGCTCGTCGCTTCCAATATCGCCTCAATCCCCGCGTGCGAACACCCATCCACCAGCAGCAATCCTCCCGGCCGCTTGATCGCCAACGTCAACTCCGGCATCTCCAGCGTCCCTTTCTTCTCCGACACCGTGCGCACCACAAAAATTCCCGGCGCCACCTCGGTCGTGGCCTTCACCAGCACAAAATTCCCCGTGTCGTACAATTTCCCGGAATTCAAACTCTCCGGCGGCGTCCCCCCGAAATACCGCATCTTCGCCGGTAACTGCGCCTCCGGCCGGAAAAATGCTGCCGGCACTGGCATCCCGCCAAATCCGTTCGCCCCATCCGCCGGCACATAAATCGTCACTGTAGGATTCACTTTCAACAGATATTTCACGCCGGTAGCATGATCCGAGTGCCGGTGCGAAATCACCGCAAAATCAATCTTCGTCAAATCCACGCCCAACGCTTTCACGTTGTGCTCGAAAATCTCCGCATTGTTCCCGCTGTCGAACAAAATCTTCTTCCCGTCGTGCTCCACCAGCGCCGAAAATCCCCAATCCTTCGTCAACTCCTTCGAATCCCCAAACGCGTCATACAAAATCGTCACCCGGTCCGCCGCAACCAATCGCCCGCACACGCCAGCCGACAAAAGCATCGTCAACGCCAACCGCAAAAGTCTCTTTGTCATCGCATCCCTCCCAAAAAGTCCCCGAAAAAAACAAACGGCCCGCCATTTCAGCGGGCCATTTCTCTTGCTATTTCTCCATCTCCATAGGGTTCTCCGCTTTCTCTGCGGCCCCTCCGCTAACTCTGTGTTGAACTCTTCTCTTCCTCTTAACTGTAGACTGTCGACTGTAGACTGTCGGCTCTAATTTCCCCCCTCAATCATCATCCCCAATCAAAAACGCCGCCGTCAGCACCGTCGTCCACAATCCTCTCTTATCCCCCACCGCCGACTGCGTAATATTCATCGTCCGCACGATCTTGTTCGAAATCCGGTAAACTTCTTTCTTCTCGTCCCACGAAAGATCCGGATCAAACTCCACGTTCAGCGTCGTCGCCAGCATTTCCGCCGCCAGCTCTTCTGCGTATTCGCCCGCAACCTCTTCCGTCTCCCCAAACGAGTGGTGCTCGCTCAAATATCCGTACATCGGCCGGTCGCTCGGCAGTGCCAATCCAATACTCGACGCGATCAGCCGGTGCGGTTCCTTCGTCGAATTCTCGCTGATCACCGTGAACGCCACCTGCCCCGGCTTGATCAGCTTCAATCCCTCGCTCCGCGAAATCAATTTGCAGTTTGGCGGAAAAATCGAGGACACGCGCACGATATTGCACGCGGCAATTCCGGCGTTCCGCAACGCGAGCTCGAAACTCGACAGCCTCTCGCGATGTTTTCCCACGCCCTTGGTCAGGAAAATCTTCTTTGCGACAAACGCCATAGTGCTGGGTCACCATCCATGTGTGATTTTGAAAAAAAATTCAGGTCCTGTGGAAAAGTAACAAGTCTCTCTCTGAGTGTCAATGCAATATCCAGCGAAAAAATTTCCGCGCGCAGGGTTTTTCCTCCGAACGATTTTCGCCAAGGCTGCGCCCCTCTTGGATTGCGCTTGATTTTTCCCGGGTGCCCCACACGCCGCTTTTGCGTGTGGGCTCTTGGGTTCGCTTTTGTAGGGGCGAATTCTTGCCCTGAGCGCGAGCGAAGGGTTACGTCGCCGTCTTCTTTCCGGGACTGCCGTTCGAAGCGGTCGGTTTCATCAACTGTTTTCGGAATTCAAAAAAAGGAAGGATTCTTCACCAGTCACGAGTCGCCAATCACCAGCCACCTCTTCCTACTCCCCCGCCAGATGCTTCACCAACTTTCCCAACGGCCGGCACAACGCCAGCACCTTCCCCAAATCCTCCGCCGTAAAATCCGCCCCCGCTTCCATCACCGTCCCGCCCTTCCGGCTGATCTGCATCACTCCCACCACTTTTCCCTCGCACAAAATCGGCGCGCTGATCAGTTTCTGGATCGCTTCCCCCGTGGTCGTCGCCGCTTTCACGCCTTCAAACACCGTCGCGTGCCGCACCGCCGGAAAATTATTGTTAATCTCCGGCCGGCTCTCCCGCGCCGTCCGCGCCGCCAGCGCCGACGTGCTGGACAACGGTATGAATCCCACGTTTTTCAGCCCCTGCGGCACCAGAAAATGCAGGTGCTTCCATCGCGTCGAAACTCCCAGGATCGCCACTTCGTCCGTCTGCACTCCTAGGCTCTTCGCGATCTTCTCCGCCACCGCTCCAAGTGGAATTTCTACCGGCGCAGCGCCTTCCACTTCCAATGCCTCAGCCAGTCGCTCCAATTCCATTACCAGGCTTGTGCTCATAGTCAGAATTTTCTCTACTCGTCTGCAGGGAATACGCGGGGCCCTGCGTTTCCATTTCCGTCAACTCTCCTCTTATGTTCATCGCTTTCCCCGCGCCCCGCAACAATCTTTCCAATCCCGTGTACCTTTGTAACACCAGCTTTTGTAGCGGCCGCCTTCGGAGGTCCGAACTTGGGACTCCGGATGCACTTGCGGAGCGGGCGCCTTTCTCTTGCGCACGGTTTTCCGTCAAACCCTCGCACGTCCCCAAAACTTGCAAGCCCTTTCGCAACTCCATATACTGGATGTGCTGCAAGTCCATCGCGCCCATCTTTCGCGCTCCACTAAAACTCTTGGGACTCCTGCGGCGGAGAGGGCATGTCTTCCACGGCAACCCGGCCTGACACAAACTATCTTCTAAGAAAACTTCATTCGCTCTCCGGAATCGTTCCCGTTGGCGCATTCCTCGCCGAACATTTCTGGTCCAACAGCGCCGTCCTCGTCTCCAGCCTCAAATACGATCAAGTTTCATCTGATCTCCAGACTATCCCTTTCCGCCCCTTCGTCGAATGGGCCTTCATCTTCCTCCCCATGCTCTATCACGCCGGCTACGGCATTTATATATGGATACGCGGCAAGTCCAACGTCTCCTCCTACCCCTGGGTAGGGAACTGGCTCTACACCACCCAGCGCTACACCGGCCTCATCGCCTTCGCTTACATCGCCTGGCATCTTTACACTCAGCGCTGGCTCACCCACGGCCGCTCCACTTACGACGAAGTTCAGCACTTCTTCATGAATCCTTATTTTCTTGCTTTCACCGCCGTCGGCGTCCTCGCCTCCTCTTTCCACCTCGGCATCGGCATCTGGAATTTCCTCTGCAAGTGGGGACTCGCAGCCACGGTGAAAGCCCAGCGCGCCGCCGGGCAACTCGGCATGGTCGTCGCCCTCACCTTCAGTCTCGTCGGCGTTCTGATCCTCGTCAGCTTCCGCCTCAACTGGCACCCCTTTAGCATCTACTTGCAAAAATGACACAACCTAAAATCATCGTCGTTGGTGGTGGTCTGGCCGGACTCATGGCCACAATCCGTGTTGCCGAATCCGGCGTCCCGGTCGATCTCTTCTCCATCGTTCCCGTAAAGCGTTCCCATTCCGTCTGCGCCCAGGGCGGCATCAACGCCGCAAAAAATCAAAAGGGCGAAGGCGACACTACCGCCAAGCATCTCGACGACACCATCTACGGCGGCGATTTCCTAGCCAATCAACCTCTCGTCAAGCGCATGTGCGACGAAGCCCCCAACATCATCGATCTCCTCGATCGTATGGGCGTAATGTTCAACCGCACGCCTGAAGGCCTTCTCGACTATCGCCGTTTCGGCGGCACGCTCTATCACCGCACCGCCTTCGCCGGCGCCACAACCGGCCAGCAACTTCTCTACGCTCTTGACGAGCAAGTCCGCCGCCACGAATCCGAAGGCAAAGTAAAAAAGTTCGAAGGTTTTACATTTCTCTCCGCCGTCCTCGACGATGCAGGCGTCTGCCGTGGCATCTCCGCCATGGACCTCCGCTCCATGGAAGTCAAAATCTTCCCCGCCGACGCAGTCATCTTCTGCACCGGCGGCATCGGCGCCATCTTCGGCCGCTCCACAAATTCCGTCGTCTGCACCGGCTCCGCGCAATCCGCTCTCTTCCAGCAGGGCGTGGACTACGCCAACGGCGAATTCATTCAGGTCCATCCGACTTCCATTCCCGGCGAAGATAAGCTCCGCCTCATGAGCGAATCCGCCCGTGGCGAAGGCGGCCGTGTCTGGGTTCCCAAAAATCCCAACGAAACCCGCCCCGTAAAATCCATTCCCGAAAACGAGCGCTTCTACTTCCTAGAAGAGTGGTATCCGAAATACGGCAATCTCGTTCCGCGCGACATCGCCACCCGCGCCATCCACCGCATCGTCTACCAGGAAAAACTCGGCCTCAACGGCCAAGCCGCCGTCTATCTCGACGTCTCCCACATCGACCGCGAAACCCTCGACCGCAAGCTCGAAGGTATCCTCGAAATCTACGAAAAATTCTGCGGCGTCGATCCCCGCAAAGAACCCATGAAAGTTTTCCCCGGCATGCACTACACCATGGGCGGCATCTGGATCAACGCAGTAGATCAAGCCACCAACGTTCCCGGCATCTACGCCGCCGGCGAATGCGAATACCAATATCACGGCGCCAATCGTCTCGGCGCCAACTCTCTTGTCAGTTGCATCTTCGGTGGCGGCATCGCCGGCCCCGCGGCCGTCAAATACGCAAAAAATCTCGAGAAGGGAACTGACTCCGTTCCTTCCACCGTCTTCGATCGCGAAAAGAAGCGCCAGGACGAAAAAAATCAAGCGCTCCTCAGTCAAGACGGCACCGAAAACCCCATGACCATCTGGAAGGAAATGGGCGAGATCATGACGGAACATGTCACCGTCACCCGCATCAACAAAAATCTCGAACTCGCGGACAGCCAACTCCGCGCCCTGCAAGCCCGCTATCGCAAAATCAATCTCAGCGACCGCACCAAGTGGTCCAATCAAACGCTAAACTTCGCGCGCGAACTCGAAAACATGCTCCTCCTCGCCCGCGTCGTCACACTCGGCGCCCTCGCCCGCAACGAATCCCGCGGCGCCCACTACAAGCCCGATTTTCCGGAACGCGACGATGCCAACTGGCTCAAAACCACCCGCGCCAAATACGTAAACGGCGACATCCAGCTAACCTACGAACCCGTAGACATCTCGCTAATTCCCCCGCGCGTCCGCAAATACGACGCAGCCAAATGATTTTGTAGTGGCCGACCTTTAGGTCGGTCCGCCCTGTAGCACAAGCTTCAGCCTGTGTTCTTGGGGTTGTTCTTAGCTTTTCTGGGTGCCCCACACGCCGTTTTTGCGTGTGGGCTCTTGGGTTGCTCTTGATTTTTCCCGGGTGACCTACCCTTTGCGCCTTTTTGCAAAGGGTGGGCTACTCGCTCTCAAATGGCGCCCAGGCTAGTTTCCTGATCGCTGTTATCTGTTCGCTGATCGCCGTTTTTCTGATTTCCGCTTCACTGAGGACTCCATGCCCGAAAAACAAGTCCACCTCAAAATCAAACGCCAATCCTCCCCGGGCCAACCCGCCCACTGGGAAGAATTCTCTCTCCGCTGGCGTCCCTCCATGAACATCATCATCTGCCTGCGCGACATCGCCGAAAATCCCGTCACCCGCGACGGCAAAAAAACCACGCCCATCTCCTACGACTCCAACTGCCTCGAAGAAGTCTGCGGCTCCTGCGCCATGGTCATCAACGGCAAAGTAAAGATGGCCTGCAGCGCGCTAGTCGATCAACTCACCCAACCCATCACCATCGAGCCCATGACGAAGTTTCCAATCGTCCGCGACCTCGCCGTCAATCGCCAATTCATGTTCGACTCCCTCCAGCGCGTAAAAGCCTGGATCCCCATCGACGGCACCTACAGCCTCGGCGAAGGTCCCCGCGTCGCCCCCGAAATCCAGGAAAAGGGCTACCCGCTCTCCCGCTGCATGACCTGCGGCCTCTGCCTCGAAGTCTGCCCCCAAGTAAACTCCGGCAACAATTTCGTAGGCGCCGCCATCATTTCCCAGGTCCGCCTCTTCAACATGCATCCCACAGGCGCCATGCACGCCAAAGAACGCATCCAGGCCCTCCTCGGCGAAGGGGGCATCGAAGAATGCGCCAACGCCCAAAACTGCGTCCAGGCCTGCCCCAAATCCATCCCCCTAACCGAATCCATAGCCGAAGTAAACCGCGAAGCCTGGAAGCAATCCTTATTAGGCTGGCTCCTAGGCTAACTGAAATTTGTTTGGCCCAAATTTTTCGGGGCGGCTTTGCGCCGCCTTCTCTTTCTTTTCCCTTCTTCCTCTGTGTTCTCTGTGCCCTCTGTGGTGGACTTTTCCTCTTTTCTTAAACTTTCAACTTTGAACTTTTAACTTTCAACTCTTCTGCTACTCTATTCCCGCTCGACTCCAAGGAGCCCCATGCACCGCCCGCAAATCGCCACCTCTCTTCTGCTACTCTTAATCATGCCCGTCATCGCCGCCTCCCAATCCATCTCCGACCAAGCAAAAAAACTCCAGGCGACCTCCATCGTCATCGACACCCACGACGACACCACCCAGCGCCTCCTCGACCCCAAATTCGATCTCTCGGTCCGCCACTCCGACGGCAACATTGATATCCCCCGCATGAAAGAAGGCGGCCTCACTGCCATCTTCTTCTCCATCTGGATCTCCAGCAAAATCCTCGGCCCCGAAGCCGTCAAGCAAGCACTCGATCAAATCGATGCCGTCCGCGAAACCGTCCGCAAAAATCCCAACGACCTCATGCTAGCCACCTCCGCCGCCGACATCCGCGAAGCCAAAAAGCAGCACAAAATCGCCGTCCTCATGGGCGTCGAAGGCGGCCACATGATGGGCAACGACCTCTCCGTCCTCCGCACCTTCGCCGCCCTCGGCGTCCGCTACATGACCCTCACCCACATGGACAACAACGAGTGGGCTGACTCCTCCACCGACAAGCCCGCCCACAGCGGCCTAACCGACTTCGGCAAAGACGTCATCCGCGAAATGAACCGCCTCGGCATCATCGTCGACATCTCCCACGTCTCCGACAAAACTTTCTACGACGCCATCGCCACCAGCAAAGCCCCCGTCTTCGCCTCGCACTCGTCCTGCCGCGCCCTCTGCGTAGCCCCCCGCAATATGACCGACGACATGATCCGCGACCTCGCCAAAAACGGCGGCGTAATCCAGATCAACTACCACGTCGGCTTCCTCAGCCAGGAATTCCGTGACTTCGAAAAAGCCCACCCCGAAGCCGAAAAAGAAATCAACGAAGAAGTCAAAAAACGCTGCGGCGACAACGAAGCCTGCAAACTAACCACCGGCGATCAAGTCGTCCGCGACTTCATGCAAGCCGGCAAACTCCCCAAAGTGGATTGGACCGTAATCATCGACCACATCGACCACGCCGTAAAAATCGCCGGCGCTGACCACGTAGGCCTCGGCTCCGACTTCGACGGCGCCGTAATGCCCCTCGGCATGCAGGACGTCACCCACATCCCCCAAATCACCGACGCCCTCCTCAAAAAAGGCTACTCCGAATCCGACATCCGCAAAATCCTCGGTGAAAACACCCTCCGCGTCCTCTCCCAAGTCGAGCAAGTAAGCCGCGACCTCAACAAATAATGTCCTGTTGAGCCTCCTCTCAAAGGAACTTGAGGTTCCCCACCCTTCGCGCGCCTTTTGCGCGAAGGGTGGGCTCTTACGATCGAGTGGCAACCCTCTCTTCTCTTCCTCTTCCCATTTTCGATTTTCCAATTTCCATTTTCTGATTCACCTCTTCTCTGCGCCCTCTGCGTCTCTGCGTTAAGCTCTCTTCCTTCCTCTTCCCTCCAAAATATGCAAAACTAATCCCCGTAAACACCATTCCTTCAATTCCAAAATTTCCGGAGGCCGACGAACCATGCACCTGAAAACCTGCGCGCAACTCCTAGCCGCGCTGACCCTCGCGATCCCAGCCGCAGCCCAAACCCCCACGCCCGCACCCAAACCAAAATCCACCGCCGCCGCCAAACCCGCTGCCGCAAGCTACGACCACGCCCTCCTGAAACCCGCTCTCCTAAAAGCCCAAGCCCCCGACACCTACCAGGTCAAATTCGACACCACCCGCGGCGAATTCACCATCACCGTCACCCGCGCGTGGTCTCCCCTCGGCGCCGACCGCTTCTACAATCTCGTCAAGCACCACTATTTCGACAACGCCCGCTTCTTCCGCGTCCTTCCAAACTTCGTCGTCCAGTTCGGCCTGAGCGCCGAACCCGCCGTCAACGCCGCCTGGGAAAAAGCCACCATCAAGGACGATCCCCGCTCCCACAGCAACACTCGCGGCACCCTCGTCTTCGCCACCGCAGGCCCCAACACCCGCACCACCCAACTCTTCATCAATCTAAAAGACAATGGTTCCAATCTCGACTCCCAGGGCTTCACCCCCTTCGGCCAGGTCGACGGCGACGGCATGAAAGTCGTCGAGATGCTCTACGACCAATACGGCGAATCCGCCGGCATGGATCAGGAAAACATCACCAAAGGCGGCGAGAAGTTCATAGCCACCCACTGGCCCAAGCTAGACACCATCAAATCCGCCACCTTAATCGGCGCAGCCGCCACCACCCCAGCCAAGCCAGCCACCAAACCGACAACCGTGGCCAAACCAGCCGCCAAGCCAGCCACCACCACCCCCAAACCCCAGTAATCAAACCTCTTACCTTGTAGGGGCCGGGCTCGCCCGGCCCTCCGGCTTTTGAGTGCGGTGGCCCGAGCCACCGCTTTTACGCATTCAACTGCACCGACCAAGCCTCCCCATCTCTACCACCCCGCCACCTGCTCTCTGTTATCCGTCATCCTCCTCAAAGCCCATGTATCCAAATCCCCAATCCACCGCATCCAATCTTTGCAAGGCTTCCCGGATTGACATCGCCGTCAACGCCGCGTAGCCTTTTCGAACATGCGCAACTCTTGCCAGATCTGTTGTTGTACCGCGGCAGCCTGCTGTTGCTGTCGGCTGCTCACATCTGGCCAGAGGTGCTTCCGAACCTAGCTCTTTTTGAACTTTAAGCTTCGAAGCCCACGTGCCAGATAACCGGCACGTGGGCTTTTTGTTTTTCTAGGGGTTGATCGATTTCGCCTCGGTTTTGTAGTGGCCGACCTTTAGGTCGGTTCTTGTAACGCCGGCTTCCAGCCGGCAAGCGCGAACTACTCGAATTCGCAACACTGGAAAGGGAACTAATAACCACCAATGTCCGACTTAAAAGAAACCAAAGCCCAGCGCGTCGAGCGCCTCAAACGCGCCAAAAATCCCTGGGACCACCTCGACGAAATCCGCCAATTCGCGCGCGACGGCTTCGACTCCATCCCCCCCGAATGGCTAGGCACCTACTTCCGTCCCTGGGGCATTTACACGCAGGGCGACGGCATCGGCGTCATCGGCGGCAAAAACGGCGAAGGCAAAGCCGTCCCCTACTTCATGGTTCGTATCCGCATCCCCAACGGTCTCCTCACCAGCGAACAAGCCCGCACCATCGCCGACCTTTCCGATCACTTCGGCAACGGCGTAGCCGACATCACCGTCCGCCAAAACGTCCAGCTCCACTGGGTCCGGGTGGAAAATCTTCCCGAACTCCTCGAACGCCTCTGGTCCGTAGGCCTACGCACCACCGGCGCTTGCGGCGACGTAACCCGTAACATCACCGGCTGCCCCCTTGCCGGTATTCATTCCCACGAATTAGCCGATGTCTCACCCCTAGCGCTCGCGCTGGACAAAGAACTCGCCGGCAATCCCGATTTCTACAATCTCCCCCGCAAATTCAAAATCACCATCACCGCCTGCCCAGACTGGTGCTCCTACCCCGAAATCAACGACATCAGCTTCACCGCCACCACGCGCCCTGGGAACGCCAATCTCCCGATTGGCGTTTCCGACTCTTCCTCTTCCACTGGTCACCGCCCACTGGCCACTGGCCACCCCTCCGAAACCGGCTTCTCCCTCCGCATCGCCGGTGGCCTCTCCACCGAACCTCACCTCGCCGTAAAACTAAACGCCTTCATCCGCTGGGAACAAGTTATTCCGGTCGCCCGCGCCATCGCCGAAGTCTTCCGCGAAAGCGAAGTCCTCCGCCAATCCCGCGATCGCGCCCGCTTAAAATTCCTCTTCCTCCAACACGGCTGGACCGCCGACTCCTTCTTATCCGCCATCGAAGCCAAACTAGGCTACAAACTCGACCCCGCCGCTCCCGAACAACTCCCCGCCTCCATCCATCGCGATCACCTCGGCGTAATCCCGCAAAAACAGCCCGGCCTTTTCAGCATCGGCGCCTCTGTAATTCGCGGCCGCATCACTCCCGCACAAATCCGCGTAGCCGCCGATCTCGCCGAGCACCACGGCGACGGCCACTTACGCTCCACACTCATGCAGAATCTTCTCCTCATCAACATCCCCGAATCCCGCGTCACTCCCGTCGTCCAGGAACTCGCCGCCAACGGCCTCCCCGTCGAAACCAACGCCTTCGTCCGTGGCACCGTGGCCTGCACCGGTTCCGAATTCTGCAAACTCGCTCTCACCGAAACAAAGTCCTACGCGCGCTGGCTAACCGAACAACTCGAAGAGCGTTTCCCCGGCTATCAGGAAGACATCAAGCTCCACATCACCGGCTGCCCCAATTCCTGCGGCCAGCACTGGATCGCCGACATTGGCATCGAAGGCAAAAAAATCAAGCACGAAGGCAAAATGGTCGACGCCTACTACTTCTGCGTAGGCGGCAGCGTAGGCCAATTCGCCTCCATCGCCCGTCCCGTTGGCTACCGCTGCCCAGCCGACGAAGTCCCCAACGCTGTCACGCGCCTGCTCGCTCACTTCCACGCTCATCGCCATCACGCCGAGCCCCTCCAAAAATTCCTAGCGCGCCACTCGACCGAAAACCTCCGCTCCATCCTCTCCGGCCAACCAGCCGCGCAAACCGAGTTCGTCCCCCGCGATCTCCCCTCCGATCGCGTCCCCCACAGCATCGAGGACCGCCCATGAGAAATCTCTCCAGCATCAGCCCCGTAGGTGCGACACAACTTAGCCCAGCGCGTAAGCGCTGGGAAAACTCGTACAAAAATCTCCGAAGCGCCGTAGGCGCGGCACTCACTCGTGAACTCTTCCATTTCTCCGTGCCAACTCCGCGCTTTGCACATCTCCGCGTTAGCGTCTCTCTGTCTTCCCTCAACCTTTCCTGGAGCACCAACTAATGTCCCTCTTCCCCGCATTCCTGAAACTCACAAACCGCCGCGTCCTGGTCGTAGGCGGCGGCGCTATCGCCGCTCAAAAAATTCCCGGCCTCCTCGAAGCCGGCGCTCACGTCCACGTTGTCTCCCCGAAACTCGCCCCCCAACTAACCGAATGGGTTCGCAACCAACAAATCACCTGGTCCCCGAAACCGTTCGAGCCGCAAGATCTCGACAACGCTTTCCTCGTAATTGCCGCCACCTCTCTCCGCGATCTCAACGCCCACGTCTATCGCGAAGCTGACCAACGCAACATCCTCTGCAACGCCGTAGACGACATCGACCACTGCCACTTCTACTACGGCTCCATCGTCCAGCGCGGCGATCTCCAAATCGCCATCTCCACCAACGGCAAAAGCCCCGCGTTAGCCCAGCGCCTCCGCAAAGAACTCGAACAACAATTCGGCCCGGAATACGAACACTGGCTCGAGTGGCTAGGCGCCGCCCGCGAAACCCTTCGCGCCCAATCTACCGATCCCGAAACCACCAAGCACTGGCTCCACGCCCTAGCCAGCCGTCCCATGTTCGAACGCTTCCTCCAACAAGCCACCTCTACCGACAATTCCGACGGAGCCGCCTGATGTTCCGCTCTTCCAAGAATGTAGTGGCCGACCTTCAGGTCGGTCAGCCTGACTCAGCGAAGGGCACTGAACTTGTAGCGGCCGCCTTCCGAGGCGGGCGCTTTTCCCCTTCCTCCACCAGTCACCACAAAGTTTTCCTCATCGGCACCGGTCCCGGCGACCCCGAACTCCTCACCCTCAAAGCCCTCCGAGTCCTCCAATCCGCCGACGTAGTCCTTCACGACTCCCTAATCGGCCCCGAAATCCTAAATCTGATTCCTCCCGCGGCCGAACGCATCGACGTAGGCAAACGTGCCGGCTTCCGGCTCCTAACGCAGCAAGACATCAACTCTCTCCTCCTCTCCAACGCCGCCAAACACAAAATCGTAGTCCGCCTCAAAGGAGGCGACCCTCTCCTCTTCGGCCGAGCCGCCGAAGAAATCCAATCCCTCCGCGAAGCCAACATCGACTTCGAAGTAGTCCCCGGCATCTCTGCCGCGTTCGGCGCAGCCGCAGCCGCAAAAGTTTCCCTCACCGATCGCCGCCTCTCCTCCCACGTACTCTTCACCACCTTCTCCCGCGCCCCCGAAGCAAAATTTCTCCCCGGCATCGGTCTCACTGCCGACACCACCGTAGTCGTCTACATGCCCGGCCCCGACTACGCCGAAGTCTCCCGCTGGCTCCAGGACGCCGCCGTCTCCCCCGACACCCCGGTCCTCGTAATCTCCAAAGCCTCCCACCCCGATCAATCGCAACACGCCACCACAGTCGCCGGCCTCGCACAACTCGCACCACTCCCCGCGCCCGCACTTCTTCTCGTAGGCCGAGTAGCCGCCTCCGCCGAAGCCCGCGTCGCGCTCACTAACACCGCAAACACACAAGATTTTCTCCACAACGCCATCGAAGGAGTCCTCCCCAATGCCCGCATCTCCTAGCCGATGTAAGGGTGGCTTTGCGCCGCCTTCTTCTCTCGCCTTCGTAGAGGCCGGGCTAGCCCGGCCTGCTCTTGGGTTTTCTTCTCTTTGTAGCGGCCGCCTTCTGCCCGTCCCGAATCGTCTTACGGGGCGGCCGTTCTTCCAATCGGCACTCACGTAAGCAAATTTTTCTTCGAAGGAGAAACACAATGAGCACTGCCAACTCGCAAAGCGAAACCAAAACCGCCCCACGCCTCTCGCTAGACGCATGGGCCGTCCTACTCGCTCTAGCCGCCGCCATCCTGATCCGCGCGGGCGTAATCCACCGCATCCCCTGGTAACCCACGGGTGACATTGTCATCCTGAGGACATCCGATAAGGATGTCCGAAGGATCTCAACTGAACCGAAACGCGGAAGTGCTCTTCGTGCCATAGAGCCGCCAACTCAGCAACCAATCGCTTCCTGATCGCTGCTCGCTGTTATCTGTTATCCGATTTTCCAAAACAAGAAGGGAACTAAACATCATGGCCGACTCCATCGCACTCCCCCAAAATCCCCCCATCTCCATCTCCACCAAATTCCTCCGCCTGATCCCCGGCGTAGCTCTCCTCGCCGCCATCGGCTTCCTCGGCAAACTCCTCGAAAAAAATATCAACCTCTACGCCAAATCCCATCACTGGACTATCCCCAACATCGAATACGTCCTCTGGGCGATCCTCATCGGCCTCGCCATCTCCAACATCTTCGGCCTAGCCGAAATCTTTAAACCCGGCGTCGCCACCTATGAATTCTGGCTAAAAGCCGGCATCGTCCTCCTCGGCTCCCGCTTCCTCCTCGGTGACGTCTGGAAACTCGGCGGCGTAAGCCTCCTCCTCGTCTTCGTCGAAATCGCCGGCTCGCTCGCCTTCATGACCTTCCTCGGCCGTCTCTTCGGCCTCCGCCCCAAACTCACAACGCTCCTCGCCGTAGGCTCCGCCGTCTGCGGCGTCAGCGCCATCATTGCCACCAAAGGCGCCATCGAAGCCGACGACGAAGACTCCTCCTTCGCCATCGCCGCCATCCTAGCTCTAGGCGCACTCTCGCTCTTCACCTTCCCGTTAATCGGCCACGCGCTCCATCTCAGCGACCACGCCTACGGCGCCTGGGCCGGCCTCGCCGTAGACAACACCGCCGAAGCCACCGCCGCCGGCGCGCTCTTCTCCGACTCCGCCGCCAAACTGGCCGTCCTGGTCAAGACCACCCGCAACGCCCTAATCGGTTTCGTAGTCCTCGCCTACGCCATCTACTGGGCTAGTCGCGGCCAGGCCCAAGCCGTAACCAACAAAGCCGCCTTCCTCTGGCAAAAATTCCCCAAGTTCGTCCTCGGCTTTTTGCTGGTCTCCGTTCTCGCCACCGTCGGCTTCTTCACCAAAGACCAAAACACCAACCTGGCCAACCTCTCCCGCTGGGCTTTCCTCCTAACCTTCGCCGGAGTAGGCCTGCGCACCAACTTCCGCGAAATGCGCCAACAAGGCCTCCGTCCCTTCCTCGTCGGCTTCATCGGCGAAATCGCCATCGCCACCTTCACCTTGGCCCTGGTAATCGGTGCCGACCGCTTGTTTCACCTGTGATCATCGCTCCTATGTCGCCGCGACCAGCAACTGAACTTGAGGGTGCCCCATCCTTCGCGGTTTTTGCGAAGGGTGGGCTCTTACGATCTAACATCACAAAAGTTCCGCTCCTGTGTTTCTCTTGTCTTTGTAGGGGCCGGGCTCGCCCGGCCCGTCTTGGGTTTTCTTGATCTTGTAGGCCACTCATAATCACCGGCCCTACAAAAAAAGAGGGGCACGTTATCGGGCGTGCCCCTCTCACTCTTCTCTCCGAATCTCTGTGCTCTCTGTGTCCTCTGTGGTGAATCTCTTCTCTTAAATTCCCATCACCTGCTCGCCCCCGGCTTCGCCCAAAACGCCGCTCCGCCTCCGCCCACAAACCGGTACGCCCCATCCACATAAACAAAATTCGCAATAAACGAAAACTTCTGATCGTGGCTCCCCGATCGAAACTCCAGCCGGAATTGTTCCACAGGAATCGGCTTCAAGGGTCGAAGGCCATAGCCTCCAGCACTGTCTTGCCCCGCGGGACTCTCCCCAATCGCTTCGCAGCGCGCTCGAAACCGGCTCCCCGGATCCGCCTTGTTCATGTCTTCGATCAGCGAGCTTTCCGCGTCGCTGATCTCCCGATCATAAGCAGAACTCAGTTTCGCCGCATCCTCCGCCGAAAAATAATTTCCAAACCACTCCTTCGCTTTTGGCAACCGGAACACGGTAAAGCTCTCATCCATGCCCTTGTCGTCGCCCTTTTGAAAAGCCTTCAAAAAAGGCTCAAACTGTTTTTCCAGCCCTTGCGCATCGTGCTTATATGCTTCCGGATTCAGCGCCGCAACGGCGCTTCGTCCCTGCGTCGTAAGCACAAGCAGGGTTGCAAGAAATACCTGGATCATTCTGCGACGCATCACCTGCCCTCTGAACTCCTCAACTCTTGAACTCCTGAACGCTCTTCCCCTAGATCCCCAGCACGCTCACCAATTCCTTCACCGAGGCCGCGCTCTTGTCCAGCGCGGCCTTTTCCTCCGCCGTCAACTTAATCTGGATAATCTCCTCCGCTCCGCCCGCACCCAGCTTCACCGGCACGCCCACAAACAATCCCTTAATCCCATACTCGCCTTCCAAATAAACCGCGCACGGCAGAATTTTTTTCTTATCCTTCAGAATCGCTTCCACCATCTCCACTGCCGCCGCCGAAGGCGCGTAATACGCCGATCCCGTCTTCAGCAAATTCACAATCTCGGCCCCGCCTTTCCGCGTCCGGTCCACAATCGCGTCAATCCGTTCCTTCGGCAGCAAATCCGGCAAAGGAATCCCCGCCACCGTCGAATACCGCGGCAGCGGCACCATGTCATCCCCATGCCCGCCCAGCACAAACGAGTGCACGTTCTCCACGCTCACCTTGCACTCCATCGCCACAAACGCGCTCATCCGCGCCGAATCCAGCACGCCTGCCATCCCCAGCACGCGATTCTTCGGGAACCCGCTCACCCGAAACGCCGCCTGTGCCATCGCATCCAGCGGATTCGTCACCACCACAAGGATGCACTTCGGCGAGTGCTTCACAATCTGCTCCACCACCGCCTTCACCACGTCGTAATTCGCCTTCAGCAGATCGTCGCGGCTCATCCCTGGCTTCCGCGGGAATCCAGCCGTAATCACCACCACATCGCTGCCCGCCGTAGCGCTGTAATCTCCGCTAGCCGTCGAAATCCCCGTAGCAAACGAATCCGTCCGCGTAATCGGCCCGCTCTCCACCATATCCAGCGCCTTCCCCGCCGGTGCCCCCTCCAAAATATCCGTCAACACCACGTCCGCCAGCTCCAGATCCACAATCCTCTGCGCCGTAGTCGACCCCACAAACCCACCACCCACCACCGTAACCTTCTTCCGGCTCATCTCCGACTCTCCTATGTAGCTGCTGGCTTTCACGCCAGGGCTCTTGGGTTGCCTATTTAATGCCACTAAATAAATGTACTTGAGGGTGCCCCATCCTTTGCGTTCTTTGCAAAGGGTGGGCTCTTACGATCGCACGCCGCAAATCTTCCGCTCTTTCTTCCTCTCACTGGTCACCGGCCACTTCTCCTATCTCCCCGCCGCCAACCCCACCATATTCTCAATAATCGCCGACGCAAACGCCGACGTCCCCAGCTTCGTCCCGCCGGTCATTAATCTTTCCAAATCGTAAGTCACCCTCTTCTGCTGGATCGTCTTCGCAATCCCTTCCTCAATCAACTTCGCCGCTTCCTTCCACCCCATAAACTCAAACATCATCGCTCCCGACAGCATCACCGAACTCGGATTAATCACATCCTTGTCCGCATATTTCGGCGCCGTCCCATGCGTAGCCTCAAACACGCCATACCCATCCCCAATATTCGACCCCGGCGCAATCCCCAATCCCCCCACCTGCGCCGCGCAAGCATCGCTCAAATAATCCCCATTCAGATTCGGCGTAGCCAGCACGCTGTACTCATTTGGCCGCAGCAGCATCTGCTGAAACACCGAATCCGCAATTCGGTCGTTCACCATCAATTTCTTCTTCCACTGGCCTTTCCCATGCGAAGCCCCAATCGCATCCAAGGTCTTCTTAACCTCGGCATAAATCGTCTTCTTAAACTCCTCCGTCCCTTGCTCCAACCCCGGCTCGATCATCGCCGCATTCTTTTCCACCGTCAGCCCCGGATTCTTCTCCAGATTATCCAGTATCCAGCTCTCCCGCTCCGTCACCGTCTCCGCGCGAAACTCTTCCGCCGCCAACTCGTATCCCCAATCGCGGAACGCGCCCTCCGTAAATTTCTGAATGTTTCCCTTATGCACCAGCGTCACCAGCGGCCGCTTGTTCGTCAGCGCATACTGAATCGCTCGCCGCACCAGCCGCTTCGTTCCAAACGGTGAAATCGGCTTGATCCCCACGCCCGAATCCATCCGGATCTGTTTCTTCCCGCCGCCCAGCATCTCTTTATTCAAAAATTCCAGCAGCTTCTTTGCTTCCGGCGTTCCGCTCTTCCACTCAATCCCGATGTACACGTCTTCCGTGTTCTCCCGGAAAATCACCACATCCATCTTCTCCGGCTCGCGAACAGGGGAGGGAACTCCCTGGAAATACCGCACCGGCCGCACGCAAGCATACAAATCCAGAATCTGCCGCAGCGCCACGTTCAGCGAACGAATCCCGCCGCCCACAGGAGTAGTCAGCGGCCCCTTGATCGACACGCGGAAATCCCGCGCCGCGTCCACCGTCTCATCCGGCAGCCACTCCTTGAACGTATTAAACGCCTTCTCTCCCGCAAACACCTCAAACCACGCCACGCGCCGCTTCCCGCCGTACGCCTTCTCCACCGCTGCATCAAACACCCGCCGCGACGCCTTCCAGATATCTCTCCCAGTCCCATCGCCCTCAATAAACGGAATTATCGGATTGTCCGGCACCTTCAACACGCCGCCCTCATACCCGATCGCCTTCCCATCCCCCGGCACCGCCACCCCGTTATAAGCATTCTTCATATCTGTCCCCCGGTCCACTAACCTTTGTAGCGGCCGCCTTCTAAGGCGGGCGCCGTTTTCCCGTAGCGCCGGCTTCCAGCCGGCCCGCCCTCTTGGATCTCTTTTGTGGCACAGCCATTCCTGGCTGTGCTCTCGGGTTTTCCCCGTAACGCCACTCAACAATGAACTTGAGGGTGCCCCATCCTTCGCGCTTTTTGCGAAGGGTGGGTTCTTACGACCTAAAGCCCAGCCTCTCCGCCTCTTCTCTCCACCCTCTCAGTGCCGTCTGTGGTCCTCAGTGAACTCTGTGTTCAACTATTCTCTTTTCCCCACTGACCGAACCCAAAACAATACCACAACGCAACGCACTCCTCGAAATTCCCTAACTCCCCAAAAAATCTTGTCCAAATCCCAATTGCTGGGTTATCAATAAATATGCCCGCTGATCGCATCCAAATCCGCCAACTAACTCCCTCCGACGCCGAATCCTTCCGCGAACTCCGCCTCGAAGGCCTCCGCCTGAACCCCGAAGCCTTCGGTAGCACCCACGAATTCGAAAAAGACCAGCCCCTCACCCGCTACACCGGCTGGCTAACCAACTCCACCGTCTTCGGCGCCTACGAAATTTCCCATCTAATCGGCACCGCCAGCTTCACCCAACTCTCTGGCCAAAAAGATTCCCACAAAGGCCTCCTCCGCGCCATGTACGTCCGCCCCACCCACCGCCGCACCGGCGCCGGCCGCCAATTAGTCCAAGCCATAATCGAACTCGCCCGACAAAAAGTAGAACAAGTCCATCTCTCCGTAGTCAGCACCAACCAACCCGCCCTCCGCCTCTACCAATCCCTCGGCTTCCGCCAATACGGCCTCGAAAAAAACGCCCTCAAGCACAACGACCTCTACTCCGACGAAATCCTAATGTCCCTCGACCTATTGTCTTAGGCCCATTTGGAAAACATCCTTTGCGACACCTGCCTCGTACACCGCAGGATCACAAAAATCCTGCGCCACCCGTCCGCCCACAGCAATCTCCAACCGCCCAAAAACCAGGGCAGGGAACTACGGCTCAAATTTTGCTCTGAAAAAAGCGGCCGTTCAGGACCGACGCCGCTCCGACAAATACGAGGTCAACAACGAAAACACAAACAACCCAAACACCGCCAAACCGAGAATCATCACCACCATAAGCTCACCCCCCAAACACCTTTATCAAGAGCAAGCCTCCTGCCACTTTCCGGCCTTTCCTTTACTTCAACTTACCTTCTTCTCCCCCCAACTTCTGTCCCCACCGCACGACATTTCTGCCATCCAGTTCGCACGCCCTCCACTGCAGTCCTAGAACTCTTCTCCCATTACCCGCCCGCTCTGTTTCCTCCTCTTCTCAGCGATCTATGTGTGCTTCCTCATCGAACTCTGCGTTAAATCCCCTCTGTCTTTTCGCCAAAAACAAAAACGGCACAGTCGAAGCCGTGCCGCTCGCTGCTTCCTGTTATCTGATCGCTGCTCGCTGTTATCCTTCTTCTCCCCTCAACTCTTATTCAAATGAATCGACCCATCCCCCGTCCGCACCACAATCGTCTGCCCGCCACCATTCATCTTCCCCAAAATCTTCGTCGAACTGAACGTCCCCTCCACCATCACCGGTATCCCCAAACTGATTCGCCCGTCATGCGTGCTTGCATCCAGGTTCGCCTGCATCTCCCCCGGCAAATCCAGGTCCACGCTGCCATCCCCGGTATGGATATTCCACGGCGACGCCACCGTCGACCCCTTGCCCGCCCGCGCCGTCACGCTTCCATCTCCTGTCTTGATCGTCAGCGCATCAAACCGCCCTTCCACATTCACGTGCCCGTCGCCGGTAGTGATCTCCGCCCGCCCATCCAGCGCGCGCCCCTCAATGTGCCCGTCGCCAGTGTGCAACCGGATATTCCCCTTCGCTCCCTGCACCGAAATATGCCCGTCGCCGGTCTTCACATCCAGATTTCCGTTAATTGAATCCGCTTCCACCGACCCATCCCCCGAAGTCACTTCCAAATCCGCGTCCTTCGGCATATGCACTTCCACCCGCAGGCTCGAATGCCGCACTCCAAAATTAAACCAGTTGCCGCCATGCGTTTTCGCAATCACTTCCACCGAATCCCCATTCTGCGAAGTGCTAACCTGCAAATCCCGGTCCAGCTTGTACCCGGTATACTCCACCCGAATCTCCACCTGCTTGATGTCTCCCGTGGACACCCGCACCGACCCATCGTCCGTCTGCACCCTCACATGGGCGTGCCCCGACACAGGAAAAGTCTTCGCCACCTCATCCGCCCGCACCCCAGCCGGACCCAGCAGCAAGCCGCCACCCAACAGGGCCCCAGCCATTGCCATGCCGGTCATCTGTATTCCTGCCACCCGTCTCGCCATCCGCTGCTCCAATCCCATCCTCATACCTAGGCCTCCGCAACCCGTCCTATAACCAGAAACGCATCCCGCACCCAAAATGTTCCCTTTGGTTTCCCCGCCGATCCCTGAGAAGCCGACCAACGTGAGTACTTGAGGGTGCCCCACGCTTCGCGGTTTATGCGAAAGGTGGGCTCTTACGCCCCAACGGCAACCAATCTCCGCTCTTTCTCTTCTCCGTGCTCTCTGTGGTGAAATCCCCTCTCTTCTCCTACTTTTTCGCCGCCTTTTTCTTCTCCCCAGGCTTCCCACGCAGCGCCCCCAAAAATTCCTTCGTCGGCAACGCATTCATTACATCCTTCTTCTCCAACCACCCCCGCCGCGCCATCACCACCCCATACCGTATAAAGCTCAAATTCGCCGCCGTGTGCGAGTCCGTCGAAATCACCACCTTCACACCGCGCTCCTTGCACATCCGCAAATACACATCCTTCAAATCCAGCCGGTCCGGGTACGAATTGCATTCCATCGCCACCCCATGCTTCGCGCAGGCATCCAGCACCTTCTCCATGTCGTAATCAATCGACTCCCGCTTCATTAGCAGCCGCCCCGTCGGGTGCCCAATAATCTGCGTGTACGGATTCTCAATCGCCGCCAGCATCCGCTCCGTCATCGCCGCCCGGTCCAAATTAAAATACGAATGGATCGAGCACACCACCACATCCAGCTGCGCCAGAATCTCGTCCGAATAATCCAGCGACCCGTCCTTCAAAATGTCCACTTCCGATCCCGCCAATACCCGGATCCCCAGCCCCTTCTCATCCGCCGCGTGCAGCTTCTTGATATGCGCCGCCATCCGCTTCTCATCCAACCCATTCGCCACCGTCACCGCTTTCGAGTGGTCCGTAATTGCAATGTACTCGTGCCCCAGTTCCCGCGCCGCCGCCGCCATCTCCTCAATCGAATTCTTCCCGTCGCTGGCCGTCGTATGCATCTGCAAGTCGCCCTTGATATCCCGCAGCGTAATCAGCTTCGGCAGCTCATACTTTTCCGCCACCGCAATCTCCCCGGTATTCTCCCGCAATTCCGGCGGCACAAACTCCATCTTCAACTTCGCGTAAATCTCCTCCTCCGTCCTACCCGCTACCCGCTTCCCGCCCTTAGTCTCCTTGGTAGCGCCGGCATCCTGCCGGCCCGCGTTCTTGGGTTTCTCTTTTTTCTCGCCGCTCTCCCCCAACGTCGCCAACTCATACTCATTCAACGTCAACCCCATATCATTCGCCCGCCCGCGCAAAGCCACGTTGTGTTCCTTCGACCCGGTAAAATACAGCAACGCCGCCCCAAAATTCTCCTTTTCCAACAACCGCACATCCACCTGCAACCCATCCTCCAGCGTGAAACTCACCTTGTTCTCGCCATGCGCCAGGGTCTGATCAATCCCCGGAAACTTCAAAATATGCGCCGCCAGCGCATCCACTTCCTTTTGCTTCGTATGCCCCGGCGCCAGCGTCACCAGCAAATCCAGGTCTCCCACCGTCTCCTTGCCCCGCCGCAGCGACCCCGCCGGAGTCACACTCTCCACTCCTTTTCCGGCCTTCTGAATATGCGCCATAATCGCAATCGCCGCTTCTTCCCCCCGGCTGATCAAAAATCTTCCCGACGACTTCTTGAACACCTCCACCGCCTTCAAAATATTCTGCTCGCTCTTCTCTCCGAATCCCGCCAAATCCCGCAGCTTGCCTTCCTTCGCCAGCTTCTCCACGTCCGCCACGCTGCCTGCCTTAAAATGGCTCCACAAAAACGCCGCCTTCTTCGGCCCCAGCGATTGCAAATCCAGCACCTGCAGAATCGTCTCCGGATACTTCTTCAGCAGCTTCTTCCGCAGCGAGTAATCGCCCGTCTTCACGATCTCCTGGAGATGCTCCACCATCCGGTCGCCAATCCCCGACAACTCCGTCAACTTCTCCGGCGTAGCCACCAGTTGCTCCACCGACTCCGGCAAACTGTCGATCAGCTCCGCCGCCTTCTCATAACTCCGGTAGCGCCCGATGATCGCTCCATCAATCTGCAAAAGCGAAGCCGTCTCCCGCAATATCCGTGCAATCTGTTTGTTGTCCATGCCCGCAATTATATTCCTCTCTCCCTCTTGTAGCACAGGCACTCCTGCCTGTGCTCCTGGGGTTCTTCTTCTCCGTGCCCTCCGTGCTCCGACCTCAGTGCCCTCTGTGTTAAATCTCTTCTCTTCTCCTAATCCAAAAGAAAAACGGCGGAAGCTCTCGCCTCCGCCGTCCGTTTCAGATCCAAACTCTCTCAGGCGCCTTTTTTCACCTCGGCCGCCTGCGGTCCTTTGGGTCCCTGTACTATCTCGAATTCGACCGGATCACCCTCCTGCAACGTCCGGTAGCCATCCCCGGTGATTGCCGAATAGTGTACGAATACATCGGGCCCATCTTCCCGGCCTATGAATCCGTATCCTTTCGAATTATTGAACCACTTTACTGTTCCTTGCACTTCGTGTCTCCTTTGGACGGTGACTCTGGGGGCGGAATACCTAGACGCGCCGCCATGAGCACGAATTGCGCGGAGTGTATCAAACTGGACTTCGGAGTCAAGCAAACTCTAACGACTTTCTTACACACTTGTGCATATTTATGCGGTTTTCAATCGGTTCAAAGCGTCAGGGAAGGGAAGCCTACCGCAAAAAAGTAAGGTAATATAAGATTCCTGCAAGCGACTTCGCGTCCCGCAATCGCCCGCTTTTAATCATCTGTTTCAATTCTTTCAGCTTGTACGCCCGCACCTCGATCTTTTCATCCTCCTCCGGCTGCGCCTCGCCGGCCGTCAACCCCTCCGCCAGCAACAAATACATCCGTTCCTCCAGAAACCCCGGGGTAGGGAACACATCCAGGAAAACCTTGAGCCGTTTCGCGCGGTATCCCGTCTCCTCCAGCAACTCCCGCGCTGCTCCTTGCTTCGGCGTCTCCTCCGGTTCTTTCCGCCCCGCCACCAGCTCCCACAAATATTGCCGCGTCGCATGACGATACTGCCGCACCATCACAATCCTTCCATCTGGCAGTACTGGCAGCACCACTACCGACCCCGGATGCGTAATCACCTCCCGCGTCGCCCGCAACCCGCTCGGTTCCAACACCTCGTCCCGCCGCACCCCAAACACTTTCCCCTGATAAACCATCTCACTCCGCAAAGTCTCAGCCGTCCCTTTCCCCGCCTTTGCCACAGTTCCCCCTTTTTGCGTGAGTTCTTCTCCGTTCGGTCCGCTCTTGGAATGGATTCTATTTAAGCGCCGGAGGCGCGACACATATTAGCTCAGCGCGTAAGCGCTGGGTATGCAATCCGAAAAAATCCCAAGCGCCGTAGGTGCGGCAGATCTTCGATCCGCCACCATATCCTTCAAACTACATCCACCAACCGTTTCCTGCTCGCTGCTATCTGATCGCTGTTATCCAATCTCCCCATCCCCGCGCTATACTTTCCTTTCCACCATGCCCATCAACACCATCATCGTCGACGACGAAAAGCCCGCCCGCGAAGAACTAGCCTTCCTTCTCAAAGCCTTCCCCGAAATCTCCCTCATCGGCCAGGGCAAAAACGGTCTCGAAGCCGTCAACCTGATCAAAGAACACAACCCCGACCTGGTCTTCCTCGACGTACAGATGCCCGGCCTGGACGGCTTCGGCGTCCTCCAAAAGTTGGTCGAGCGCAAACTCAAAGTCCCCCACGTAGTCTTCGCCACCGCCTTCGATCACTACGCCGTCCAAGCTTTCGATGTAAACGCCGTTGACTATGTACTAAAGCCCTTCGACAAGGCCCGCCTCTCCAAAGCCATCCAGAAAGCCAAAAAAGAAATCGAAGCCCACACCAGCACCACCGAGCGCCTCGAGCAGCTCGTCTCCCAACTCTCCGCTCCCAAACAGTCCTCCAACCAACCCAGCAAAATCCTCATCCGCTCCCAGCAGCGCATGCTCCTCGTTGACGCCGAAGACCTCATCTTCGCGTCCATCGAAGGCGGCCTCATCTCCGTCACCGCCAAAGACCTCGAAGGCTCCTCCAACTACCGTACCCTCGAAGAACTCCACGCCACCCTCGACTCCGACTCTTTCTGGCGCCCCCACCGCTCCTTTCTCGTCAACATCCACCACATCCGCGAAGTCGTCCCCTGGTTCAAATCCAGCTTCATGCTGAAAATGAACGACAAGAAATCCTCCGAAATCCCCGTCTCCCGCCAACAAACCAAACGCCTCCGCGAACTCTTCAAACTCTGATCAACTCCATAGCTGGGATGTAGGGGCGGCTTTACGCCGCCCTCTTGGATTTCCGATTGAACGGTGACAAACAAATGAGCTTGAGGGTGCCCCACCCTTCGCGTTTTTTGCGATGGGTGGGTTCTTACGATCCAAACGTCACCAAATTTCATCTCCGGTTCAGTTTTCTCTCTTCTCGGTGCTCTCTGTGTCCTCGGTGGTGAAATCTTCCTCTTTCACTCCCGCGTCCCCGCCAACCTCTTTCCCCTAGCCCTCCGCAACCTCTCAAAAAACTCATTCGCTTTCCGAATATCCTTCGCAATCTGCGCCTTCAACTCCTCCGGTCCTCCAAACTTTTTCTCCTCCCGCAATTTCTTCCAAAATCTAACTTCAATCCGCTTCGGCGAAAAATTCCCCGAATAATCCAGCAGATGCGTCTCCACCGTCAGCCCCGTTCCATTGAACGTCGGCCGCATCCCCACATTCGTCACGCTCCGGTGACTGTTCGGCTCCCCCTCCAGCACCGTCCGTGTAATGTACACGCCCTTCGCCGGCAACAACTCCTGCTCCGGCCGCAAATTCAAAGTAGGAAACGTAAACTTCCTCCCCGTCCCCGTTCCCGCCACCACTTCGCCCGTCAACGCAAACGCCCGCCCCAGCATCCGCGCCGCCCGCGTCACCTCGCCCTCCGCAATCAATTTCCGGATCGCCGTGCTCGACACAATCTCCCCGTCCACCACCACCGGCTCATGCACGATCACGTCAAATCCGTCCCGCATCCCCAATTCCCGCAAAAATTTCACGTTCCCTGCCTGCTTGTGTCCAAATCGAAAATTATCCCCCACCACCACCGCCCGCACCTGCAACTGCCGAACAAGAATCTCGTCCACAAAATCCTCGGGCGCCAATTGCGACAACTCCATCGTGAACGGCAACACCACCGCCGCCTCCATTCCCAGCGCCCCAAACCATTCCAGCCTCTGCTCGTTCGTCGAAATCCGTAGCGGCGCCGTCTCCGGCCGCAACACCTTCAGCGGCGGCGGCTCAAACGTCAGCGCGGTAGCCACCGCCCCGCTCTCCTTCGCCAGTCCGATGCAAAACGCCAACACCTTCTGATGCCCCAAATGGATCCCGTCAAAATTCCCAATCGCAATCACACTCCCGCGCCTGCCCGCCGAAGCCGCGCTTTTCGCGGCGAAGGCGGGCCCGGTCTTCTCCGTGTTCTCTGTGCTCTTTCTCTGTGTCCTCTGTGTTAAGCTTTTTCCTTCTTTCCCAAACACCGCCGCCCATTCCGCCGCCGAAGTAAACACTCGCAACCCACCAACCGCCCGCCCTTCCACCCCACGCGCCTCCGTCTCCACCTCAAACGTCAACCCGTCGTACGCCAGTTCCACATTCGGGTATCCCAACTTCCGCAACCGCTCATTCGTAGCCGCATGCCCCAAATCATGCGCAATATGGGTGAACCAGGCCCGCTTCGGCTTCAACCGCTCAATCAACGCCAGTGACTGCTCCACCGTCATATGCATCGGATGCGGCACATCCCGCAACGCATCCAGAATCAAATCGTCCAGTCCCTCCAACAGCGCCGCGCTCTCCTCCGGCAATCGGCTGAAATCCGTCAAATACGCCGCCCGCCCAAACCGGTAACCCAGCACTTCCATCTCTCCATGCACCAGCGGCACCGGCACAAACCGCACGCCCATCACCTCAAACGGCCCCTTCACCACATGCAATTGCACGCTAGGAATGCTGCTCAACGTAGGCTTGTCGTCGAACACATACGCAAACGCCCGCCGAATCACGCGAAACGTTTCTTCACTCCCATACACCGGCATCGCCGCCCGCTGCTTGAAGTTGTACGGCCGCAAATCGTCAAACCCCAAAATATGATCCGCGTGCCCGTGCGTCAGAATCACCGCATCCAATCGATCGATCCCCGCGCGCAAAGCCTGCGTCCGGAAATCCGGCGTCGTATCAATCACCACATTATGTTCGCCCCGCGAAAGCAACAACGAAGGCCGCAGCCTCTTGTCATGCGCATCCGTCGACTCGCACACCGCGCAATGACATCCCAAGGTCGGCACGCCCATCGACGTCCCCGACCCCATCACCGTCACCCGCATCCGCTCACCACTCATTTTTGGTATCGCCACAGCGCAATTGTCCCACACCCCCACCGTCCATTGTAGGGGCGGAGCTTGCTCCGCCCTCTTGGGTTCTCGATCCACCATCAAACCTCAACTGAACCTGAGGGTGGGCTCTTACGATCCAAAGCCGCTAAGCCTCTTTTTCTTTTCTATTTCTTTCTTCTCTGTGCTCTCCGTGTCCTCTGTGGTGAATCGTTCTCTCTTCTTCAGTTCTTCCAAAAACAAAAATCCCAAGCGCCGCCAAGTAGCACCCGGGATCTCCTCCCAATTTCCGCTTTCTATTTTCCAATTTCCAATTACTTTCGCTTCTCCCCCTTCATCGCCCCCTGCACCTGCGCCATCTGCGCCGCCATCGCCTTGGTAATCTCCAGGTACGTCATCTTCAACTTCCCCAGCAAATCCAGCAGCAGCGAATCCTCTTCCGGCGCCAGGTTTCCCTTCGTCTTGACTTGCAGCGCGTCCAGCATGTCAATGAACTCCCGGGCCGCATCCGGATCGAGCATCGGCTCGCCCGTCCGCGGATCCGCATACGCCCCCAGCACCATCGCCGCGTTGCTCCCGATCATCCGCACCAAATTCTCAAAGCCCTGCACCTTCTTCGGAGTCTCCGCCGGAGGACCCGCTGCCGCGGTCTTCGCATCCGCCGCCGCTTGCGCCACCGCTTTTTCCTTCACCACTTCGCGCTGCGCCTCGCGCTCCTGCTCTTCCACCACTTCCTTGCGCATCTCGCCCTCGGCGGTAAACGGCCGCCGGTCAATCACCTTGAATCCCTCATCCTGCTTATGTTCAGACACGGTGTTCTTCCTCTTCCTCAGCTTCCAAAGTAAGAAAATCCCCACCAGTTTATCACGGGAAGGGAACTCCCCTATCATCAGCCTCCCCTCCACCCCTGCGTTCTTCTCTGTGCGCTCTGTGCTCCTTCTCAGTGTCCTCTGTGTTAAATCTTTATTCCTCACTTCATCCCTGCTCAGCTTGTCAAACGCGTTCGCCCGGCTTACAGTAATTCCACCAGGAAAAAACGCGCGCATGCCTCCGAAAAAACTTTCTCGTCCCCGAAAAAAATCAAAACCCAAACCGCGCCGTGCCAAGAAATCTCCACGCCCCCAAAATCCCGGCCCCGCCTTCGCCAAACTCGCCGCCGTTATGGCTCGCCTCCGCGCCCCCGGCGGCTGCCCCTGGGACCGCGAGCAAACCCACTCCACTCTTCGCACCTACCTGATCGAAGAAGCCTACGAAGTCCTCGACGCTCTCGACTCCCGCGACGACTCCAAATTCGCCGAAGAACTCGGCGACCTCCTCCTCCAGGTCCTGTTCCACGCCCAAATTGCCGCCGAAGACCGCCGCTTCTCCATCAACGACGTCATCCGCGAAATCCACGACAAAATGATTCGCCGCCACCCCCACGTCTTCGGCAACGTCAAAGCCAAAACCTCCGCCCAAGTCCTTCGCAACTGGGAACTCCTGAAAAAACAAGAACGCCAATCGAAGGTAGCGCCGGCTTCCAGCCGGCAAGCCAAGAGCGAGTCCGCGAGCGCCCCTCTGAACTCTGAATCCTCTACCTCCTCTACCTCCAACTCCGGCCAAGATTCGCTTCTCGACGGTGTCCCGGCTACGATCCCGGCTCTTCTACGAGCCTTCCAACTCACCCGCAAAGCCGCCCGCATCGGCTTCGACTGGCCCGACGTCGAAGGCATCTTCGACAAACTCCGCGAAGAATCCGCCGAACTCCGCGAAGTCCTCCGCAAAAAAGAATCTCCCGACCGCATCGAATCCGAACTAGGCGATATCCTCTTCGTCGCGGTCAATCTCTCCCGCTTCCTCAATGTCGACCCCGAAATCGCTCTACACAAAGCCAGCGCCAAATTCACCCGCCGCTTCCGCGAAATGGAAACAATCGCCCGCGAGCAGGGAACAACTCTCTCCGAAATCCCCCGCCCCCAGCTAGAATCTCTCTGGAACCACTCCAAACAACGCGAACTCTCCAAGGCCTCCGCAAAATGAATCCTCTCTTCTCTGTGACCTCTCTTTCCGATCTCTGTGTACTCTGTGTTAAGGCTTTTCTCTTTTCTTCTCTTCCCAATTTCTATTTTCCCTTTTCTATTTTCCAATGACCTCCGAAATTCAAATCCGCAAATGCACCACCCTCCACGACTTCCACCGTTGCGTCGAAATCCAAAAAGCCGTCTGGAACGAATCCGACCTCGAAACCGAACCCTACACCACCTTCGTCGTCGCTAATCAGACCGGCGGCCAGGTCCTCGGTGCCTTCGACGGACCCACCATGGTCGGCTTCACTATGGCCCTCGTCGGGGTCCGCGACAAAACTCCCTACCTCCACTCCCACATGACCGCCGTCCTCCCCGACTACCGCGATCGCAAAATCGGCCGCGCCCTCAAACTCTTCCAGCGCGAAGAAGCCCTCTACCGCGACATCCGCCTCATCGAATGGACCTTCGACCCGCTCGAAACCCGCAACGCCCATTTCAACCTCAATCGCCTCGGCGCCATCGTCCGCACCTACATTCCCAACTTCTACGGCATCACCTCCAGTCCGCTCCATCGCAATCTTCCCACAGACCGTCTCCTCGCCGAATGGCACCTCGACTCCAAGCGCGTAATCGCCGCCATCAACAACCTAGCTCCCGACCCCACCGAAGCCCCCGCCGTCATCCACGTTCCCGCCCTTGTAGGGGCCGGGCTTGCCCGGCCCTCTTCGGATTCGAATGTAGCGCCGGCTTCCAGCCGGCAAGCCCGCCGAAGCGACAGCGAAGGCGGGTCCGCGAGCCCTGCGCCTCTTGCTCCCTCCTTTACCTCCGAGCAGCAATCCAAAATCCGTATCGAATTCCTCCGCTTGTTCTCCAAACACTACGCCGCCACCTCTCTCCGCTTCACCCCCACCGGCGCCGACTACCTCCTCCAACCCTGGTCCGACTTCTAGCCTTGTGGCACAGGCACTCCTGCCTGTGCTCTTGGTTTTTCTTCTTTTTTTTCTCTGCGATCTCTCCGTCCGATCTCCGTGTCCTCTGTGTTAAAACTCTTCTCCTTCCATTTCCTAGCCTCCCGAAAAATCTCCCACCCCATCCCCAAAACCTGCGTCATAATAATTCCCTAATGCAAGTCCGCTCACTCACTCTCCGCGAAATCCACCTCAAGCTCCTCACTCCCTTCGAAACGTCCATGGACCGGGTAACCGAGCGCCGCATCCTCCTCGCCGAACTCAATCTTGACAACGCCACCGGCTGGGGCGAATGCACCGCCGGCGAAAATCCCTTCTACTCGCCCGAAGACACCCAGACTTGCTGGCACATCCTCACCAACTACCTCTGGCCCATGCTGAAAGGGAAGCACATCGAATCCGCCGCCGACATCTGGCCTCTCCTAGAACACGTCCGCGGCCACACCATGGCCAAGGCCACGCTGGAAACCGCTGCGTGGGACGCCGAAGCCAAACTAAAAAATCTCCCTCTCTGGAAACTGCTCGGTGGCACCCGCGAAGAAATCCCCTGCGGCGTCTCCATCGGCATTAAAGAAACAATAGAGGAACTCACCGCCGCTGTAAAAAAGGAACTCGACGCCGGCTACCAGCGCATCAAACTGAAAATCAAGCCCGGCAAGGACCTCGTCCCCGTCCAGCACATCCGCAATCTCTACCCGCGCATCAAGCTCTCCGTTGACGCCAACTCCGCCTATCGCGCAGAAGATCTCCAACTCCTCCAGCAACTCGACGCCTTCTACCTCATGATGATCGAGCAGCCCCTCGGCTGGGACGACCTCTTCGGCCACGTCGCCATCCAGAAAAATCTGCAAACTCCCATCTGCCTCGACGAGTGCATCCACACCTACGAACAAGCCGAAGCCGCCATCTCTCTCGGCGCTTGCAAAATCATCAACATCAAACTAGGCCGCGTCGGCGGCCATCTGCAAGCCAAACGCATCCACGATCTCTGCGCCAAACATTCCATCCCCGTCTGGTGCGGCGGCATGCTCGAATCCGGCGTCGGCCGCGCCCACAACATCGCCATGTCCACCCAATCCAACTTCTCCTTGCCCGGCGACGTCTCCGCCAGCGCCCGCTATTGGCACCAGGACATCATCACACCCGAAGTAACCGTAACTCCGCAGGGCACCATCACAGTCCCCACCACCTCCGGCATCGGCTTCTGCCCAAACCTAAAACGCATCGACACCCTAACCACCCGCAAACTCCACCTCACCTAATCCTGCCTGTGTTCTTGTCTCTCTCCCTTCTCCGTGACCTCTGTGCTCCTCCTCTGAGTGCTCTGTGTTAAATCTTTTTCCTCCCTCTTCCACGTATAATCAAAAAATGTTCCCCCTCACATGCGCATAAATCCCTCCGACGGCCACCGCCCTTCCCGCCCCATCCTCGTCGTCTGCATCACCCTCATCATGGCCATCTGGGCCGTCAACTACCTTGCCGTCAAATTCGCTCTCCGCTCCTTCGAGCCGCTCACCCTCGCCTCCTTCCGGGTAGTCGCCGCTTCCGCCTTCATGCTCGTCATCTATCCCATCGCCGCGCGCCTCCCCGCCTTCTTCGCCGACCTCAAAGCACACAAGCAGCCGCGCACGCTCCGCGACCTCTTCACTTTCGCCTATCTAGGTTTCTTCTGTATCGGCCTGAATCAGATGTGCTTCACGGTAGGTCTTCGTTACACCAGCGTCGCCCACTCCTCGCTAATCCTCGGCATGGGCCCTATCTACGCCCTCATCCTCGCCGTTCTCTTTCGTCTCGAGAAACTCACGCTCGGCAAAGCCCTCGGCATGGCCGTCTCTTTCCTCGGCGTAGCCACCCTCGCCTCCGGCTCCGGCGGTGTCTCCCGCCACTCGCCCACGCTCACGGGCGATCTCATCACCCTCTGCGGCTCCATCGCCTTCGCACTCTACGTCGTCCTCGGCAAGCGCGTGGCAGGGAACTACGACGCCCTAACCATGACCACCTGGAACTACCTCTTCGGCGGCCTCATCGTTCTTCCTGTCGCCATCCAGCGTGCCTTCGCTCTCGGCCCGCTCCCCAACTGGCAACTCATCCCCTGGACTGCCTGGGCCTGTCTCGCCTTCACCGCCATCTTCAGCTCCACCCTCGCCTACCTCTTCTACTTCTGGCTCCTCCGCTACCTCGAAGCCTCCCAACTCAGCGCCTTCTCCTACCTGCTCCCCGTCAGCGCCACCATCCTCGGCATACTTTTCCTCGGTGAACGCGGCTCCCGGTCCGAACTCCTAGGCGCAGCCTTGGCCTTAGTCGGCCTCTTCCTAACCGAATCCGCGCGCTCCTCCTAACTCACGCCGACCTTCCCAACGTCTCCACTCTCCGTTTGTAGGGGCCGGGCTCGCCCGGCCCTCTTGGGTTTCTCTTCTCAGCGAACTCTGCGCTCTTCCTCAGGGCTCTCTGCGTTAGTCCGTGCTTCTCTTCACTGGCCACGTCTCCCACCAGTCACTATTCACCAGTCACCACTCACTCCTTAATCTTCTGCACCTTAATCACGATCCGATTCTCCGACGGCCGCATCAAGTATCCCTTCACGGTAATCCGCAAATTCTCCAGCTTCTGAAACTTATGCGGATCCCCGTCCACCTCCACCGACCTCGTCATCCTCCCGCCAATGTTCATCTCGTTTGGAAGACGGATCTCCCATCCCGTCGTGTCCACCCCAACCGCCGACACCTTCACCAGTATCCCCGTCACTTCCACCACCTCCGGCTTATCCTGCGCCGCCGTCCAAATCCCAACGCACAACATCGCCACTGCGATCAACATCCCCAGCATTGTGATTTTTTTCATCGTCCCCTCCTCAGAAGCGTGAGCCTATTCAACTCTTCCCCCGGAGTCAATCCACACTTGCGCGCCACACGTCTACGCTTCCTGCTATCAGATCGCCGCTATCTGATATCCCTCATCAACCTGTGCTAACGTAACCTTCATCGAAAATTCAACGGAGCCACAAACGTGCCCAACATCCCCCTCCGCAACGGCGGTCCCAACGCCCGCATCGCCGTCATCCCCGGCGACGGCATCGGCAAAGAAGTCACGCCGGTAGCCGTCAAAGCCATCCAGGCCGCCGCTACCAAGCACAATCGCCCCCTCGAGTTCGTCCACTTCGACTGGGGCGCCGACAAATTCCTCCGCGAAAATATCACCCTTCCTCCCGGCGCCGTCGAAATGCTCCGCGACGAATTTGACGCCATCCTCTTCGGCGCACTCGGCGATCCCCGCGTCCCCTCCAATCAGCACGCCGCCGACATCCTCCTCGGCCTGCGCTTCAAGCTCGATCTCTTCGTCAACGCCCGCCCTACCGAACTCCTCCACCCGCGCTACACCCCTCTCCGCGATATCACCACCAACGACATCCGCCTCATCGTCTTCCGCGAAAACACCGAAGGCCTCTACGTCGGCATGGGCGGCTTCTTCAAAAAAGATACTCCCGACGAGATCGCCGTTCAGGAAGACGTCAACTCCCGCAAAGGCGTCGAACGCATCATCCGCCACGCCTTCGAATATGCGCAAGCAATCCGCCGTAGCGGACGCGAAGGCGGACGCCTCTGCATGTCCGACAAATCCAACGCCATGACCTACGCCGGCGATCTCTGGCAGCGCGTCTTCAAATCCGTCCGCGCCGAGTATCCCGACGTCGACTCCCGCCACCTCTACATCGACACGCTCGCCATGGAACTCGTCCGCGACCCCCGCCAGTTCGACGTCATCGTCACCAACAATCTCTTCGGCGACATCATCAGCGACCTCGCCGCGCAACTCGCCGGCGGACTCGGCCTCGCTCCCTCCGCCAACATCCATCCCGGCCGCACCTCGCTCTTCGAGCCCGTTCACGGCTCCGCCCCCGACATCGCGGGAAAGGGAATTGCCAACCCCTTCGGCTCCGTTCTAACCGCTGGTTTGTTAATGGAATTCCTAGGCTGGAACGACGAAGCTCACCAACTAAAACAATCCGTAAAATCCGCCCTCAACGACAACGTCACCACCCCCGACCTAGGCGGCTCGAAATCCACCAACGAAGTCTCCGACTACCTCCTCAACCAAGTCTCCAAACATTCAAGTAACACTTGAAGGCCGGTTTTCGCCTTTGTAGGGCCTGCCTTCCAATGCGAACCGTTTTTCTCTGGGTCCTCTGTGCGCTTCCTCTGCGCCCTCTGTGTTAAATCCGTTCTTTGCCTTTATCTTTTCTTTGTCACCCACGCAATCAGCGCCCCCATCAAAAATCCTCCGATATGCGCCCACCAGGCCACTCCTCCCGCCGTCGCCATCCCCAACCCATTAATCCCCGCCACAAACTGCAACACAAACCAATACCCCAAAATCAAAATCGCCGGCACTGGTATCAGAAAAATAAAAAAGAACGTCAAAATCTGATGTCTCGGGAACATCACCGCGTACGCCCCCATCACCCCGCTGATCGCCCCGCTGGCCCCCAGCGCTGGTATCCCCGATCCCCAGTTGAACAACACATGAATCAACCCCGACCCGATCCCGCACAAAAGATAAAAGAGCAAATACCCAATATGTCCGAACGCGTCCTCCACGTTGTCCCCAAAAATATAAAGAAACAGCATGTTCCCCAGCAGGTGCATCAACCCGCCATGCAAGAACATGCTGCTGAACAAAGGAAACAGCGCCACGCTGGCCGGCGCATGCCCCGCCAGAAACGCCGGAATCCGCGCCGGCACCATAGCATTCGCCAGTACGAACGCCTTACCCGCATGCGGCGACAACGTAACTTGGTACAAAAACACCAGTACGTTCGCCGAAATCAGCATCAAATTAACAAAAGGAAAATTTCGAGTCGGATTAATATCCTTCAGCGGAATCATTCAGCCAGTGTATCGTGCCTCTCAGCAGAAATCTCAGCGCCGGAGGCGCGAAACAAGTTAGCCCAGTGCGTGAGCGCTGGGTCGGAAAAAGAGAAAAGCCCCAAGCCCCGGAGGGGCGGCACTTTCTTTCCGCCCACGCACCACACCAAACCTTCAAGTATTACCTTCAATGTCGGCGCGCCGACATTTTTATTCCCCTTATCGGTAGTCCTCGCAAAACCGCGGTCCGTCCCGCCCCAGCAACTGGCAGCCTCGACGAATCTCGTCCGTAATCGCACGGCACGAATTCTCATCGTTGCAACCTGCGCGGTTACCCGGTGCTACCTGCTTGCATTGCCGCTCCAGTTCATCCGCTCTCTCCTGCCCGATCGAACGGTTGCAGGCCCTTCCGTGACGGTGCTCTTCTCCGTGTTCTTCACCGCGTCCTGTCGCCACAAAATCTGCCCGGCATCCATGGTCCACCCAGATCCCGCGCTCATCGGCTCCCCAGGAATATCCCTCCTGGCAAGCCGCCCCGCTCCGCTGCTTCACCATCTGCACTCCGCCCCGCGTATCCGCCTGACAGAAATTCCTTCTTCCGTCATCCGAAGCGCAATACAGCGACTGCGTAGGTCCGCCCTGACCTCTCGGATGTTCCGGCCGCTCGTTCGGCTGCGCCACAAACTCCGCTCGGCATCCATGGTCTACCCAAATCCCTCTCTGGTCGAAACCCCACGATATCCCCTCGTCGCAAGGAGCCTCGCTGTGTTGCCGGATCAGGTCCACGTCCCCGCGAGTGTCTGCCTCGCAGTAGTGGCGCCCTCCATCATCCGACGAGCAGCGCACAATCGACTCGCCTCCGCGGCTTTCCCCCGGCCGCTCGTACTCCACACGGAAGTACGCCCGGCATCCGTGGTCTACCCAAATCCCGCCTTCGTCATAGCCCCACGAATATCCCTGCCGGCAAGCCGCCCCGCTCGTCTGCTTTTCCAGAGCCACTCCAGCCCGAGTATTCGCCGGGCAATACCGCCGATGTCCGTCATCCGAAGAGCAGGGAACCTGTCTCCCCCCACTCGCCTCCTGGCCCCGCACAACTCCCGCAAAAGGACACACCACCACTGCCAACACAAACAGCATTCTCAGAATTCGCATGTTGATCTCCGTCTTCGACCTCGTCAAAAACCTGGACCGTCCATCTCCGCCAAACGTACCCCCCGTCTCTGCCAACCTCAATCCATTTATTCCGTGCCTGTAGCCAACAATGCACGCGCCAATTCCCCGGTATCCTCGCCCGGGAAGGGAAGCGCCGGACCCCGTGTCTTATAACTTTCTTCACGGAAATTCCTGGTTAACAGAATCTTTTCACTCCTATTTCCCCCGCCAAATTCCCCGCGATTCGGGTACGGAGCCCTTTTGAGTGCGACAGCGAAGCTGTCGCTTTTACGACGTAGGAATTCGAGTCAAAATCAGAATTGGAACCCGGTGTGAAGTCCTCAAAAGCGGAGGCTCTGCCTCCGCACTCAAAAAACGGTTCCATCTGCCTGCAATATTGCCTAGCCCCCCAACCAGCGCCGGAGGCGCGACAGAAGTTAACTCAGCGCGTAAGCGCTGGGCCGTCGGATAGGGAGCCAGAGCCCCAGAGGGGGCGGCACTCCTCGTGCACCCTGCCGAGCCAAAATCGCTGCAACCCCCAAAATGTCGGCGCGCCGACATTGAAAGTATTACTTGAAGGTTTTCCCAATTTGAAAATCGCGTTCGAATCTCCCAGACCAACCAACGTTCCCGCCATTTCTTCCACAGCTCCCCCACGCCAACATTGCGATGCACCCGCACCTGTGGTATTCAATCTAGTCCTGCATGTGCGTCCCGCTTGCCCAGAGACTTTCCGTACCCCTCTTTCCAAGCGGTCGCGCCAAAATTTCATGCCTGCCCGCGAAACGGAAGCCATCATTCTCAAAACCTTCGCGCTGGGCGAGGCCGATCGCCTGGTCAGTTTTCTGGGGCGTACTTCGGGTCGCATGCGGGGAGTGGCTGCCGGCGCGCGCCGCATCAAAAACCGCTACGGCTCCACGCTGGAACTGCTCGCGCACGTCCAGCTCTGGTACGTCGAACGCGAAACGCGCGACCTGGTCCGTATCCAGCAGGCCGAGTTGCTCGAGTCCTTCAACAAGTCTCAGAGCGACTACGAGCTCTCGACCAGCCTCGCGCTCGTCAGCGAAACCGTCGAACTCGTTCTTCCGGAGCACGAGCCGTCCGAGCCGATGTTCCGGCTCATCCTGCTCACGGTGCGCGAGGTCGAACGCCGCGGGAATGGCATTCTCCCGCTCAGCTACTTCGCGTTCTGGACAGTGCGCCTGGCGGGATGGCTGCCGCGCTTCGATGCTTGCGCCGATTGCGGCAAACCGTTCGGGACGAAGCCGGCGTATCAGTCGTCAGCATTTCCCGGCCTGTACTGTGAAGAGCATCGCCACTCGGGCATGAAGCCGGTTTCAAGCGATTCCCGCCACCTCGCCGAAGTCTTCACGCGAGAAGGGCTCGCAAAGCTGGACGCTGCGCTCGAGTCGCAACCCTGGGCCAGGGAATTGCGCGAGGCAGCCCTGAACTGGATCGAGCATCACACCGAGCGCAAGCTCGCAACGCGCGAACTCTTGGAGACGCCGTGAACGAACCAAACAACTGTAGTGGCCAACCTTTAGGTTGGTCAGTCCGAAAAGCTAGCGACGAACGGACCAGCCTGAAGGCTGGCCACTACATGAGCGCGGTGCGATGATGAACGCGCCGGCAAATCGGCCGCAAAGCAGGGAATCAGCAAGTTTTGGAGACGCCGTGAACGTTAAAGTAAAACTTGAAGGTAAGGCAAAGCCTAAAGGGCTCACCTTTCAAGAACTGATCCTCAAACTCATGCACTTCTGGGACGCCCAGGGCTGCGTTCTCCAGCAACCTTACGATACAGAAGTCGGCGCTGGCACGATGCACCCGGAAACGTTTCTTCGCGTCCTCGGCAAGGTTCCCTATCGCGTCGCCTTCGTGCAGCCCTCCCGCCGCCCCGCCGATGGCCGCTACGGTGAAAATCCCAACCGCCTCTACAAGCATTTCCAATATCAGGTGATCCTCAAGCCCTCGCCCGCCAACGTTCAGGATCTCTACCTGAAGAGCCTCGGTGCCATCGGCATTGACCTCCGCGCCCACGACATCCGCTTCGAGGAAGACAACTGGGAATCGCCCACTCTCGGCGCCTGGGGCATCGGCTGGCAGGTCCTGCTCGACGGCCTCGAGATCACCCAGTTCACCTACTTCCAGCAGAGCGGCGGCATCGACCTCGACCCCATCTCCGTCGAGATCACCTACGGCCTCGAGCGCATCTGCGCGTTCCTCCAGGACGTCGAGAGCGTCTACCAGATCCGCTGGACCGACGATAAATCCTACGGTGACATCCGCCTTGCCGAAGAGCAGCAACTGTCCGAATACAGCTTCGACCGCAGCGACGCCAAAGCCCTGCGCGCCGAATTCGAACTGCACGAAAAGGAAGCCAAGGAACTCCTCGACGCCTGGAAGAACCGCAGCGAAACCGTGGGTGCGTCTCCCGCCGCGCTGAAGCGTTTCCCGATCCTGGCCGCCTACGACCACTGCCTCAAGTGCTCGCACCTCTTCAACCTGATGGACGCCCGCGGCGTAATCTCCGCCACCGAGCGCGCCGCCCTCATGCAGCGAGTCCGCACCCTTTCTTGCCGCGCCGCAGCCGCCTACCTGGAGCAGGCCACAGGCGCAGCCCCCAAACCCGGGGTGCGCGCATGACTTCAAGTATTACTTTCAATGTCGGCGCGCCGACATTTGGAGTGCGGTTTACCCTGAGTTCCGAAGGGCAGCTCTGCCACCGCTTTTACGGTGTAAGCCGCGCGGCAGTGTTCCCAAATTGGAACGACGCTCCTATCCACTCATCAATGACTTTGAAAACAAACTCTTTGGTAAAACCTTCAAGTAATACTTTAAATGTCGGCGCGCCGACATTTTTGAGCAAATTACCCTGCTGTTCACCGACGAGCGGCGCTTCTCCTCGCAGACAGCCAACTTCTAATACCCGTCATTCCGAACCCCGTTCGCCTTTTGAACGGGGTGAGCAACCTGCTTTTCCCTTGAGCCCACCTAGCAGCAGATCCCTCGCCCGCAAACGACGCGGACTCGGGATGACAGCTGTTGCAGCATTTGCGCGGGTGGGTCAACCTGCTCTTATTCCGGTGGTGTCTCAATGACCTCCTCCAAGAAGGGAACCAAGCGCTCCGCCCCCATGCCCAAGTCCGCCAAGCCCTCCGCGAAACCCGACCAGCGCGTCGAACTCCTCTTTGAAATCGGCGCGGAAGAAATTCCCGCCGGCATGCTCCCCCGCGCCGTCAGCGAACTACAATCCATCCTCGAACGCCACCTTGCCGCCGAAAATTACCAGCAGGGCGTCACCATCGAAACCTTCGGTGGCCCCCGCCGCCTTACTGCCTGGGTTCGCGGCCTCATCGCCAAGCAAGCCGACGTTGAAAACGAAGTCACCGGCCCGCCAAAGTCCGTCGCCTACGATGCCAACGGTGCCGCCACCCGCGCCGCCGTCAGCTTCGCCGAACGTCAAGGTGTCGCGCTCCATCAGGTCTATCTGGTGCAGACTCCGAAAGGCGAATACATCGCCGCCAAAGTCACCAAGTGCGGCCGCAGCGCACACGAACTCCTAATGGAAATCCTGCCCCGCGTCATTCACGACCTCCCCTGGCCGCGCACCATGACCTGGACCGGCCTCGAGGGCGCGCGCTTCATCCGCCCCATCCGCTGGCTCGTCGGTGTCCTCGACGGCAAGCCGCTGAAGTTCTCCTTTGGCGGCCTCACCGCGGGCGACGTCACGGTCGGCCATCGCTTCCTCGGCAAAGCACAGATTCGCGTCAAGAACTTTACCGACTACGAAAAGAAACTCCGCGCCAACGGCGTCATCGTCCGTCCCGCCGAGCGGCGTGAAAAGATCGAGCGCGAACTCGCCAGCTACGTCAAGCGCACCGGCTTCCACGTCCATCCGGACCCGGACCTGCTGCAGCTCGTGACTTATCTCAACGAGTTCCCCCATGTCATCGAAGGCAGTTTTGATCCCGCGTTCCTCGAACTCCCCGACGAAATCCTGATCACCGTAATGCGTGGCCACCAGAAATATTTCGCCGTTGAAAAGCGCAGCGGGGAACTGGCGCCGCACTTCCTCGCGGTCATCAATCTTGCCAAGGATTCCCAAGGACTCGTCCGCGCGGGCCATGAGCGCGTCTTGCGCGCCCGCTTTGCCGATGCCCGCTTCTTCTGGGAGTCCGACCAGAAAGTCCGCCTTGCGGACATTCTTCCAAAGCTCGACAAAATCACCTACGAATCGCGCCTCGGCAGCTATCACGCCAAGGTGGAGCGCATGCGCGCCATCGCCCGCTGGCTCACGGAGCAGTGGTACAACCTCGGTATGATGCAGGCGCACGTAGCCGATGCCGACCGCGCCGCGGAACTTGCCAAGTGCGACCTGGCCACGGAAATGGTGCGCGAGTTCACCGAACTCCAAGGTGTCGTCGGCGGCCTGTATGCACGCGCACAAGGAGAGCCCGAAGTCGTTGCTGATGCCGTCTACGACCACTATCGCCCGGTAGGCCTCGACGATCCCATCCCGCGTAATCTCACCGGCTGTGCTGTCGCACTTGCCGACAAGCTCGATTCCGTCGTGGGCTGCTTCAGCGTTGGCGTGATCCCCACAGGCTCCAGCGATCCGTACGCGCTTCGCCGCGCGGCGCTAGGCATCGTGAAAATCATCCTCGACCAGAAACTTCCTGTCTCACTCTCGCTCGCCGTTGGCGCAGCTTCAAAAGCGCTGCTCACCAATCCGCCAAAAAAGACCGTGACTCCGGCGCAGGAACAGCAGGTCCTCGACTTCCTCCTCGACCGTGCAAAGTTCGTGTTCAAGGAAAAGTCCGGCTACGCTTACGACGAAGTCAGCGCCGTCTTCCGTGCGGGTTCCGATGACCTGGTGGATGTCGAGAAGCGCCTCAAGGCTCTGAAAGCCATCCGCAAGACGCGCAACTTCGAGCCGCTGGCGGTTTCCTTCAAGCGTATCCGCAAGATTCTCGAGAAGGCGAATCTCCAGCCCGGCGAGGTGCAGCCCGTCAACACGCAACTCTTTGAAAAAGACGCCGAGAGAAGCCTGTACGCCGCCGTACGCAAAGCCGCGGCCAGCGTCGTCGTAGCTAAGCGGATGGGGAAGTATCAGGAAGCGCTCGAAGAGATCGCCGGCCTCCGCAAAGCGGTAGATGGCTTCTTCGAGGAAGTGATGGTAATGGCCGAAGACGAAGCGGTCCGCAAGAACCGCCTCGCCCTCCTCGCCGAAATCCTGCGCGAGTTCACCACCATCGCCGACTTCTCCGAACTCGGTGGCGAGGTGTAGGGCAATTTTTGAGTGCGACAGCGAGCTGCCGCTTTTGAGGAGTAGAGAGTCGAGCCAAAACAAGAATTTGGAGCCGATCCCAACTCCTCAAAAGCGGAGGCTCCGCCTCCGCACTCAAAAGGAAACCTTCAAGTATTACTTTAAATGTCGGCGCGCCGACATTTTTGAGGACAGGGATGTAGTGGCCAGCCTTTAGGCTGATCTGCCTTTTGCGAGAACCGACCTAAAGGTCGGCCACTACAAGTAAACGAACTTTTTTCGGCGCTCCTCGCGCCTTGCGCTCCAAACCCAATTGAGCCGCGGGCCGGGGAAGCCAGTACACGCAGTCGAGAACTCATGTGAGGGACAAAGTGAAAAAGTGGGTCTATTTCTTTGGTGCAGGCAAATCAGAAGGCGACGGGGAATGGCGGGATCTCCTGGGCGGCAAAGGCGCGGGACTCGCGGAGATGACTCGCATCGGTCTTCCCGTTCCCGCGGGTTTCACCATCTCCACCGAAACCTGCGACTACTTCTACAAGAACGGCAAGAAATATCCGAGCGAGCTGAAGAAACAGGTCGTGGACAACGTAAAGAAACTCGAGAAAGTCACCGGCAAGAAGCTCGGCGATCCAAAGAGTCCGCTGCTCGTCAGCGTGCGTTCGGGCTCGGCGCGTTCCATGCCCGGCATGATGGAAACGATTCTCAATCTTGGACTTAACGACAAGTCGGTCGCTGGCCTTGCCGGCGCTACGGGCAACGAGCGCTTCGCCTATGACGGCTACCGCCGCTTCGTGCAGATGTATTCGACCGTCGTGATGGGTATGTCCAAGGAAGATCTCGAGCACCGCCTTCGCGCCATGAAACAGCGCCTCGGCGTGAAGGAAGACACCGCCGTTCCCGCGAGTGGCTGGAAGGAACTCGTCGCGGAGTACAAGCAATACTTCAAGGAAAAATCCGGCCAGGCGTTTCCCGACGATCCGATGGAGCAGCTCTGGGGCGCGATCGGCGCCGTGTTCGGTTCGTGGATGGCGGAGAAGGCCGTCACCTACCGCCGCGTCGAAAAAATCACCGGTCTGCTTGGCACGGCCGTCAACGTCGTACAGATGGTCTTCGGCAACACCGGAGATAATTCCGGCACGGGCGTCTGCTTCACGCGCGACCCGAGTTCCGGCGAGAAGATTTTCTATGGCGACTATCTTACCAACGCGCAAGGCGAAGACGTGGTGGCCGGAATCCGTACTCCAGTCCACCTCACCGAGCTGCAAAGGATTATGCCGAAGGCCTACGCGCAACTCGAAAAGGTTCGAGTAAAACTTGAAGGTCACTACAAAGACATGCAGGACATGGAGTTCACCATCGAAGAGGGCAAACTCTACATGCTGCAGACGCGCACCGGCAAGCGCACACCCTCTGCCGCCTTCAAAATCGCCATGGACATGGCCAACGAAAAACTCATCACCAAGGAAGAAGCGATTCTGCGCATCAAGCCCGAAGATATTGACCGGCTCTTCTATCCAGTGATCGATTCCAAGGTGGACAAGAAGACGCTGAGCAGCAAAATCGTAGCGCACGGCATCGACGCCGTGCCCGGAGCGGCAGTCGGCAAGGTCTGCTTCTCTGCCAACGAAGCGGAAGAGTGGGCCGCGAAAGGCGAGAAAGTGATTCTCGTCCGCCGCGAAACCAGCCCCGAAGACGTGGGCGGCATGGCCGTGGCGCAGGGCATCCTCACCGCAACCGGAGGCAAGACTTCTCACGCCGCCGTGGTCGCGCGGGGCTGGGGCAAGTGCTGCATCGTCGGTGCGGAAACGCTCGACATCGATTACAAAACCAAAACGATGAAGGACGGCAAAAGCGGCAAAGTGGTGAAAGAAGGCGAATGGCTGACTCTGGACGGCAGCGAAGGCGTGGTTTACGCCGACAAACTGCCTCTCGTAACGCCGCAATTCCCGAAGGCCTACGACACGATCATGAAATGGGCCGACGGCATCCGCAAAATCGGCGTGCGCACCAACGCGGATACGCCGCAGGACGCGCGCAAGGCCGTGGAGTTCGGCGCGGAAGGCATCGGCCTCACTCGCACCGAGCATATGTTCTTCACCGACTTCGAGTTCCCGGAGAAGGGCGCCGAACGGCAGCGCGCGATTCAGGAGATGATCGTTGCCGATAACCGCGAGGCCCGCGTGAAGGCGCTCGACAAGTTGCTGCCGTTCCAGCGGCGCGACTTCATCGGCATCTTCAAAGCCATGGACGGCATGCCCGTCACGATTCGCCTGATTGATCCGCCGTTGCACGAATTCGTGCCACACGAGCTTGAGAAGCAGGCGGAGCTAGCTAAAGACCTGGGCATTCCGGTGGAGACGGTGACGCGCCGGGTGGCGCAGTTGCACGAAGCGAACCCCATGCTCGGCCACCGCGGCTGCCGCCTGGCGATTACCTATCCCGAAATTCTGGAGATGCAGGTGCGCGCCATCATCGAAGCGGCCATCGAATGCGTGAAGCAAAAGGTTAAAGTAATACCTGAGATCATGATTCCGCTCACTCTTGATAGAAAGGAGATGGCGATCCTTGATCAGGCGACGCGCAAAGTTGCCGATGCCCTCATCAAGGCTGCAGGCGTCAAGATTCCTTACACTGTTGGCACCATGGTCGAGTTACCGCGGGCCGTTTTGCTTGCCGACGAAATCGCCGAGGTCGCCGAATTCTTCAGCTTCGGCACCAACGACCTGACACAAACCGTCATGGGACTCTCGCGCGACGACGCCGGCCGCTTCCTCCCCGACTACGTGGACGAAAAGAAGGCCGGCATCTTCCCCGGCGATCCGTTCCAGACGCTCGACATCAAGGGTGTGGGAATGATGGTGCGCATGGGCATCGAAAAGGGCCGCAAAACGCGTCCAAATCTGAAGATTGGCATCTGCGGCGAGCACGGCGGCGACGCGGAAAGCGTGAAGTTCTGCCACCAGGTCGGCATGGACTACGTCAGCGCTTCGCCGTTCCGTGTGCCGATTGCGCGGTTGGCGGCGGCCCAGGCGGTAGTGGAAGAGAAGATGGCCGCGAAGAGCAAGCGCAAGTAGCCAACCGCCATTTGGAGTGCGGTAACTCTGTTATCGCTTTTACAGTTTAAGTTTAGAGACTAAATGATAAGTTAGTCTCGCAGGTTAGACCGTAAAAGCGGCGCCTGGCCGCCGCACTCCAAAAGGGTTCCCCGTGTTCCATGGTCTGCGAGTTGCGGCTGCAATGTTGGCGCTCCTGCTCGCTGGGAGTTTTTGCGCCGCCGATACTCCGCTTACCTTACACGGCCGCGTGCTCGACGAGAACAGCCAGCCCGTCGCTGGGGTTCAAGTAATACTTGAAGGTTCGGGAAAGGCCAAAATTTCCGCGTTGACCGACGACGCCGGCTATTTTTCCGTTCCGAATCTGGCGCCTGGCGAATACGCCGTGCAAATGGAGAAGGTGGACTTCTTCGTTCTGCGCGGCCAGACCATTCAGATCGCCCCAGGCGCCACCGAATTCACATTCACGCTGAACCACATCCAGGAAGTTCGCGAAAAAGTGGACGTGGTAGCCGACCCCAACCGGATCGAGCCGACGGAAACGCCACAATCCGCGACGTTGACCTCGACGGAATTTTTCTATATTCCGGTCCCCAGTTCCCACGACTACCAGCAGAGCTTGATCGCCTTGCCGCAAATCGTTCGCGACAACCAGGCCCTGTTGCACATCGCGGGCGCCCGCGCCACGCAGTCGCAGTATGTGATGGACGGCTTTGAGGTGGGCGACCCGGTCAGCGGCGCTTTAACGATTCCGATCATCGTGGATGCCTTGCGCACCGCGGAAGTCGAAACCGGCAGATTCGGCGCGGAGTTTGCGCATCCCGGCGCGGCGATCCTGAAGTTCGAAACTCCCGAAGGCGACGACCACTGGCGTTTCAACGCCACGGACTTCATTCCCGGGCTGCGATCGCAGCAAGGCGTGCAGTTGGGTAATTATTATCCGCGAATCACGTTCTCCGGGCCGCTGATCGCGGGAAAGCTCTGGTTTCTGCAGTCGTTCAGCGTCGACCACACGCTGAACATCGAGCGCGACATTTCAAAGGGCACCAACACCAGCGAGCAGTGGAGCGGCACCTCTTTTTCCCGTTTGTTGTGGCACCTCGCGCCGAACGACAGCCTGCATTTCACCTTCCTCTACAACAACGAAAGCAACACCAACGTGGGGCTCGATTCGCTGCATCCGCAATCGACCACGGTGGACGTGCCTAGCGACCGGATCTTCGCTTCGATTAAAAACCAGTTGTGGTGGAACCACACGTTGTTTGAAGTCGGCTTCGCCGAAGACCGCACCGTCCGCGATTTCGATCCGCAAGGCACCGGGCCTTATCTGCTGCTGGTGAATGGCGCGCAGGGAAATTTCTTCCAGAGTTCGGACCAGTCGAGCCGCCGTCACCAGTTTTTTGCCGACGCGATTCGCCCCGGCTTTCACTGGCACGGACTGCACACGATTTCCGCGGGCACAAATATTTCATTGGTGTCGCTGAATCAGTCGAGCCAGCGCGGCGAAATCCAGGCATTCAACGCGGCGAATCAACTGGTGCGGCGGACGACGTTCACGGGAAATGCGGTTCTCGATGTGGACAATACGCTGGCGGGCGCTTTCGTGCAGGACAACTGGAGCCTGAGTTCGCGCTGGGTGGCGCAGGTCGGCCTTCGCGGCGATTGGGATCAATTCGTGCGCGCCACGATGGTGCAGCCGCGCGCCGCCGTGAACTATCTGCCGTTTTCGGACGGCCGCGGAAAATTTTCCATCGGCTGGGGGATTTACAACATCCCGCTAAATCTTTCCGTGCTCGGGCAGACGCGGGACCAGCAGCAGGTGGACACGCTCTACAATCCCGCCACGGGCGCGGTGATCGCGGGCCCGGCCACCAGCACGTTCACGATGCCCACGCGCGGTCTGCAGCAGCCGTTTTTCGATATCACCAGCGCCGGCTGGCAGGAGCGCATCTGGAAAAAGACGATCGTTTCCGTCGAACTGCTGGCGCGCAACGGCCACCGCGAGTTGGCTTTCGAGACGTTGAATCCGGTCCAGCAGATCGGCAGCGTTTTTCTGCTGCAATCCACGCGGCGAGACAAATATCGCGGGGCGACGATTGCCGCGCGCCACACGTTCGAAAAAGGCGCCGTGCTGTTCGGAAGTTACACCCGTTCGCGAGCCAACACGGATCAGGCGCTCGATCCGCTGCTGGGTTTGCTCTATTTTGCGCCGCAGCAGGGCGCGCCGCTCGCGTGGGACGCGCCGAACCGCGCGCTATCCTGGGGTACGGTGCCGACGCCGTTCTGGGACATCGATTTCGCCTACTTTTTTGAATATCGCACGGGCTATCCCTTCAGCGTGGTAAACCAGCAGCAATTCCTGATCGGCGCGCCGAACAGCCTGCGCTTTCCGGATTACGCCAGCCTGAACATCAGCCTCGAAAAGAAATTCCGCTTCGGCAAATATCTTTTCGCCGTGCGCGGTTCGGTGATCAATCTTACCGACCGCCAGAATCCGAACGTAGTAGTGAACAATATTGACGCGGTCGGCGTTACGCCCGCGTTTCTCAATTTTTCCGGCGGTCAGGGCCGCGCGTTCACCGGGCGCCTCCGGTTTTTGGGGAAGCGATAGCTACCATAGGTAGCGCCGCCATCCTGGCGGCGGTTAAGTTGGCCGGCAATCGACGGTGCGTAAAAGCGGAGGCTATGCCTCCGCACTCAAAAGGAGGAGCGGCCGAACGGAGGGGGATTACAAGCCGGGAGCGGGTGTGATGCCGCTCGTGACGAGGAACCACGTCACCGAGAGCAGCAGCGCTAGAATGACCGACACTCCAGCGACGATTTTGGAGTTGCGCGAGACGCCGGCGCGGCGCATCAGCAGGACTTGGCCAACGATCAGTACAACGCAGATGATGCCGATTGCTCCAAACGTGACAATCCAAAGAACGCTGGGAGGCTGAGGCGCCAGCGAAGGAAACTCATGGAACTGCTTCCTCAGCCAAGGGTCCAGCCAGATATTTTCAATCGTGACGGCAAACAGGATGGTAGTGAGCAGCCAGGTGAGGCTCAGGGTAAGCGACTTCCGCATGGGCGGCTGGAAGGGCGTGGAAGTCATCGGTTCCCCTTGCGCGAACAGGGACGCCCAAACTCTAATGCAAACAGTGCTCAGGCTCCAGTTAAAAATGGGATTGGGGGCATTACTTTCAGCAGTACTAGGATTCAGACGAGGGAGATCTTTTCGGTCCAGGGGTCTTCGGGAGGGGCAGGAGTCTCCTCCATCACCGGCGTGGTGAGCTGGGGAGCGCTCTCCGGAACGGAAGTGGCAGGGCCGGGGACAATATTTTCAGAAACGGAAAGCGGTTCAGCCGGCTGCGCGGCGGGCGGGGAGACATTGCGCGGATCGATCGGCAGCAAAGACGAATTTTGCGCCGCCCATTTTGCGGCCAGACCGTTCAGCGGGCTTTTGGTGTTGTACTCCTGGTAGGTGATCATGCGGCCGATGCGGATGATCAGGTCGTCGAGGCCCTCGGAAGCCGCCCAGAAATCGCCGATGCAGACCATGGCGTCATCAAAATTGGGATGGAACACGGGCGTGAGCATGCGGCACTGCGGCGCACGGCGCGGGTAGCCTAGCGAGAGATTCACTTCCAGCACATGGATCTGGCGCTCCAGAATTTCACCGCTGGGCGCAACATACAAACCGCGAAGATTATAAGTGAAGCGATAAATTTCTGGCGGCATGCCCGCGGTGCCTGTGATTTGGATCAGCGGCCATGCGGCCAGGCGCGAGGTGAGCGTCTGGTGGTCCAAAAGCAGTCGGCGAGTGCGCGGCGAAGGCATCGGTTTGTGCGTCCCTGTTGCTCAGCTGAGAATCCCGGTCTGTTTCCACTTGGCGATGCGATTAATATGATACTGGAAGTAAATGGTGCTGAAGAAGAAAGTCATCACGCCGCTCAGCGTGAGCGCGATGTTTTCCCGCGAATTGTAGTACTCCTCCATGGCATCGCGGATTTTGAAGATTCCCACCAGGTAGGCGATCAGGCCCCCCAAAATCAAAATGCCGCCAATGGCGATGATACCGGGGCTGTGCGTGGCCGAGGCATAGCCGATGGTAAGCAGCCCGGCGAGAAATCCCGCGGGATACATGGCCACCAGAACCATGGCCTTATTGTCGCCAGAAAGCCGGCGAGCCCAGTTGGCCAGCACCAGAGCCCAGGCCCAATTGAAGAGCAGCGAGAGCGCGTTCACAAAGACCCGGGTGACCACCAGGATCAGCACCAAAAGCCCCCAGTGAAGATTCGGGGGCAGCGGCACGGTTTCCACCGGCGCAGCCACGGCCACCGGAGCGGCCACGTGCGCGGGAATATTTCCGAGAATCTGCGAAACGGGAATCCAATCGGCCAGGCCTTCGCTCTTCGCGAGGTCGGTCGGAAGGATTCGCCCGGCTTGGGCGTATTCCTGCATCTCCACCAGCGTGTAGGGGCCGAATTTCTGTTCACCGCGCTGAACGAAATATTCCATGTGCGTGTGATCCTAGGATTTGAATTTGACTCCCGTGCTGTCGCGATCGACGGTGCAGACATCTATAACGGCCCAGACCCAACTCATGATTCCCGCGAAGCCCAGACTGAAAGCGGTGAGGCAAAGCTGCATGACGGCCTTGCGCTTGTAGCCGGCGTAAAAATTGTGCGCGCCGAAGAAACCGAGGAGCGCGCCGAGAACGATAAACGTGCTGCGATTTTTGGCGTTGGGGTCGGGCTCCAAATCGAAGTCGAATGACGGCGCGGCGGAAGCGGCGGGAGCGGGCACAGGATGTGCGTCAAAAAACATGCTACCCACGCCGACCCGCGCCGCGGGGCGCGCAACCTGGGGCGCAGCGGCAGCAGTGCCCGGCGGCAAAGGCGGCGGAGGAGCTTTAACCGGTTTCGGCGGAGCGTTGGGATTCCAGCCTGGCGGCGTCAGGCCGATTCCCGGAAGCATTTGCGGCAAATTGCCGGCAGTTGGAGCGGGCGCAGCGCCGATGGTTGGAGCGGCAATATCTCGCCGCGTGACGCTGACCTTTTGCTCATCGGCGGGGGCGGCGCTGCAGCCAAAGACGGTGCAGCCGCCGTTTTCCGTGTAGCAATCGGCGTGGTGCGGCGTGCCGCATCCGGTGCAGAGGAACTGCTCGCCCGAATCGGGTTCGATGGCCGTGCGGCAGTACGGGCAGACGGCGGCGCTCATGAGCGGTGGCGCTCCTTGTAGCGGAAGGCGTAGCGGCCGATCTGCAGCAGGTCGCCGTCCTGAAGCACGCGCGTAGTGACGGGGCTGCCGCCGACGTATGTTGCTCCGAGCGCTTTCAACTGCACGCGCGAGCCGCTGACAGCGACGACGGCGTGCTGCGGCAGGATCGAAGGATCCTTGAAGAGGTAGATGTCCGACTGCTGCTGGCTGCCAATAGTGCTGAGCTGTTTGTAGAGAATGAACTGCTTGCCGGCGAGCGGGCCGGAAGTGACATAGAGCCAGCGATCTTTTAGCGCGCTTTCGACGAGGCCCATCGCAATGCCGGTGGCAATGCCGACCAGCGCAAAGCCGATGGCTCTGCTGGGAGCGCCGCCCTTGGTAGCCATGGCGATGGGATCGAAGATGGTGCCGCCAACTCCCGCGCCCAGCAAGCCGCCGATGATTCCGTATTTCGCTTTTTTGAACGACTGGCCGACGATGCCGTAAATCGTGCCGCCGGCCGCGCCGAAGACCGCCCACGCGATGCCGCGCGCAATCCACGCGGCGGGATTGCGATAAGAGACCACGCCCATCTGCGCGCAAATGCCAAGGCCCAGACTGTAGATAATATTGGCGACAAACTCAAAAATGAAACCGAGTATGATTCCGAGCGGAAGCGCAAGCACGCCGCGCAGCAGGGCTTTGGCGAGCGAGCGTTCCGCGATGCTTTCCGATACGCCGAAGCCGATGCAGATAAAGGTGATGATCGCCGGGATCATCAGCAGATTTCCCCAGCGGTTGGCGCCGACGCCGTCGATGAAACCCGGTTCACAAAGGCCCCAGCCGAGCATCGCGCCGAGCAATCCAGCTGCGCCGAGATAAAACCAGCCTTGCAGAAGAAAGCTCCCGCGCTCGTCCGCGACGACGGGCGCTTTATCGGCGGCATCGTTGATGGAGCCGTACGATTTTGCGGCGGGCGCATCCGCTGATGCAGCAGCCGGAGCCGGGCCCTCGACGGGAACGACGACGCCTGCCAGATCTTCCGCGGTGATGCGAAGAGGTTCTTTGTCGTTAGGGGTGGGCATCGTTCCTCTTTGTTTGCGGAGCGCTGTTGTCGGGTGAAGCGGGCGCCGGCGAATTATTGCCCTGGGCCGGAGCGGAATTGGGCGAAAGGGAGTTGAGGAAGTTGCGGTCCATAAACTCCTTCAGAGGCTGGCCGGTTTGCGGATCAACGGGGACCGGCAGCACGACAATATGCGGAAGAAAATACCAGACCAGCAGGCCGCCGATGAGCAGCACGGCCAGATGAGAAAAGAGCATGGTGGCGGTGCGCGCGAGCTTCGAGAGATCTTCGTCGGAGCCGGTATCGTCCTTGTCATTGTTTCTCGCGTCGCGAGCGGGCTCTTCTTCCCATTCAGAATCGGAATCCGAGGCGCGTCTCGGCTCGGGCTTGTTCGCGGCGTTGGCGGGTTCGCCGCCGTGGGCGTCGGTGAAGGAGAAACGCGGGATGCGCTCAAGACGCCCGCTGTGCCAGCCGAAGCAGCCCTCCTCGTCGGAGTGCGGATCGAAGACCCATGCAACCTGTTCGGGAGCAGAGAAAAAGTTTTTGTGGATGAAGGTGTCGTGATCGGAAAGAAAAATGCCGAAGCCGGGATGCGAGTGATACCAGCCGACGATGCGCTCGTCGGGGAAGTCGCGATCCTTGATTTTGTAAATGTGCTCCCAGGTGTCTTGGGTGAAGGTGACGTGCGCGCCGCCCTGCGCGGCGTTGGCTCCGGCGATGCACGCGCGGACGTGCGTGGCGCCGTCTTCAAAGCCGCCGATCAAAACGCCGCAGACTTCGTTCTTGAGGTTCGAGCGGGCGTGCTGGCGAATCTGGCGCGCCACTTCCGTGCTGATGTGGACGTTGGCGTGTTTGTCTTTGCCAGATTTGGACATCACGTGCCACCCTGCGCCAGCGGGCCGAGAACTTCGGGAGCGTCGCCGGCGAGGAGGTAGCCGATTTCGCGGGAGGCGGTGCGCGCGGTGAAGATGTCATAGGGCGGCAGGCCGAGTTCACTGAGCTTGCGCGCGCCGTGGGATTCGCGGCCTTCGTAGCCGTGCAGCGTGTGGACGATGCGCATGTGGCCGTCGCTGGGGCAGCGGCCGGCTTCGTAGCTGATGGAGCCGACGGGAGCAAAGAGAATCTCTTCCGCCGCGCAGTGCGGGCAGACGAGTTTGTGAAGAATGTCGCGGCTGAACTCGATCGTGAGATCGCTGGAAGAAAGATCGCTGGAGGCGCGCTGCCACAATTCGTGGAGTGTAAATTCGCTGGAGCGCTGCGGTAGGGAAACGATCGACGGGAGCGTGTAGTGGCTCATGCAGTCGGGATTCACCGTGTATTCGACGCGATAGGACGAGTGCTGCAGGCCTTCGAAGACGAAGCCGTGGCCGGAAAGCGTGGGCAGGCCGTGGAGAAGTTTGACTGCTTCCTGAACCTGGATGCCGGCGATGATCGAAGAAATTGTCGGCGTGGTGGGAACCTTTCCCTCGGCAACTTCTTCATGCGTGAGAAGGTTGCATGACATACGGCGCTCAAGAATGGCCCAATCCACTTCGCCGAGCGTGCATTCGTAGCAGGGAGCCGCGCCGGGAAGAAAAACGCGCGCGACGCCGTTGATGCCTTCGATCGCGCCATCGATCCAGGGGCGATTCACTTTCCAGGCGGAGCGATTGATCCACAAGCGGGCTTCGCGGTTGTCGAGGCCGGCGAGAATCAGGTCGCAAGAGGCGAAGAGGCCGAGGCCGCACTCGCGCGTTACATTGGCGACGATCGGCTGCAGCAGGGCATCGGGCGCGATCGAAAGATAAGCGCTGGCGGCGGCATTGACTTTGAAGTCGCCGATATCGCTCTCGCGAAACAGAATGGTGCGCGAAAGATTCGATTCGTCGATCTTGTCCATGTCCACGATGACGACGTTGCGGAACCCGAGGAGCGCCAGATTTTTCAGGATTTCGTTGCCCAGCGCGCCAGCGCCGATGACGAGCACGCGCGCGGCCGCAAGCTTTTCCTGGTCCCACCAGGGAATCAGCCGGAGGCGGCTGTAGCGATCTTCGTGGAGATCGCTTTTGGAAATGGTGGTCATGGGCGGGTGGCGGGCTCAGCCCGCGGTGATCTCCGGTTGCAGGCGAAGGATGTCGCCGTCCTGCACCTGGGCTTCGGCGAGGGTTTGCGTGTCCTGAATCTGGCGGCCGGAATTTTTGTGATGGAATTTGTAGCTGAGCGGCGCGCCGTCGGGGCCGTTGGTGGGGAGACGCAGCTTTTGGATCAGGACGGCGATGATTTTGTTGCAGGGCGCATCGTCGGGGAGTTCCACGGGGACGCGCTTGTTTTCCGTGGAGTCGTAGACGGTGACGTTGATCGTGGCCATGAACCGGTGTCTCCCAGACAGAGAATTATTTCGGAGCCTTATTTTTTTCCGCGGAAAGAAAGTCGTCGAGATGCTTGCGGCCGCCGGCGGAAAAATCCCAGCGGTCGGGATCGAGCACGGCGTCGGCGCGCACGGCGAAATTCAGGTTTTCGGCGTTGGGGCTAAGGTTGCGATCGACCATCGAGGTGACCACGCCGAGGAGATTGCCGCGCTCGTCGTATACGGGCCCGCCGCTGTTGCCGGGGCTGACGGGAGCGGTGATCTGGATCGCGTCGTTATCGGCGCGGGAGATGATACCGGTGCTGAGCGTGAAGCGAAGCCCCTGCGGATGGCCGATGACGAAAATGTTTTCGCCTTCGCTGATTTCTTTTTTCGGCTCGACGGGCTGAACGAATTCGCCGCTGCCGGTTTCGCGGGGTAGCCAGATCAGGCAGAGATCGAGATTCTTGTGACGGGCGATGACGTCGGCGCCAGCCCAGGTGCCGGAGGCCATCGCGACCAGCGCGCGGGCGCCGCCGCGCTGGAAGGCGGATTCGTCAATCACGTGGCGCGCCGTGACCAGCAGGTAGCCGCTGGAAGTGGCTTCGAGGAGAACGCCCGCGCCGAAGCCGTTCGAGGGAATTTCGTTGTGGTTGAACCAGGTGCGGCGCGCGGGCGTGATCACGGCGACGAGAGGCTTCAGCGCTTCGGAAATTTCCTTGGCGGACATGGGAATGGACGAAGGCAGCGCCGGGAACACGCTCTTGGCGTCGAGCTCGCTGAGGCTCTGGCTGACGATGGCGGGGAGGGGAACAAAGGCGACGCTGAGGACGGCAGCAACCGAGGTCAACATGCCGCTGATGATCAGCAGCGTGGAGAGAAACGAAAGCCAGGCAAAACGCGTGCGCGGCGGCAGGCCGCGCATGGCCACGCGCACGATCAGCGTGACGATACACAGGATCGGAAGCAGCAAGACCAGGGGAGACAGCGCGAATTTTGCCCACAGGGGAACAGGCGGCGGGAGCTTCGGCTCCAGGCGGGGCGGCTGATCGGGCGCTGGCGGGGCGACGGCGGAAATTTCGCCAGACCCGATGACGATTTTCTCCATGGAGTGCGCGGCCCGTCCTTTGTCTGAGAGGTGCTCATTATTCAATAGTGCCTAGGAAATTACAACTGGCCGGGAGTGCATGTGGTGCGCGTTTGTTACTCACGGGGAAAACTGAGTGCTTAGGGAAGGGAGCCGCTCAGTTCCCGATTGTCCTGCCCAATCACAATCGGGAGTTTGAGCAAATCTGTGCTCTAAGCCTGGAGCCAACTGGGCGTCTGGGCACTTTGGGATTCCGGCATATCGCGGAAGTCTAGGATTCCTCTGGCGCGGCCAGGCCATTCACAACTCTGCGAACGCCTTCAACGGATTTCGCCGTCTTTTCCGCCAACAGTTTTTCCGCACGGGACGATACCGTTCCGGTCAGAGTGACAACGCCATTATCGGCCCGGATTTGAACCGTCTTCAGAGGGATTGCTTTCGTGGAATAGAGTTCAAACTCCACGCGGTGGGCCAATTTATCGTCAGCGCTCTCCGGCATGGCCTGGGCATCAGAGAGGCTTAGATTGTCGGTAAGTCCCCGGACGCCCGGAACCTGCCAGGCGATTTGGTCCGCGGTGTTTTTCTGGCTGACGGTCTGCACTGTTCCGCCCAGTGTCACCGCTCGATCCTTCACTTCTGTGGTGAGGTGTTTTTCCGCCAATTCCACATTTTTCGAAATAGCGTCGGTCACTAAAGTTTTGATTTCCAGATCCGCCACCCGGTCGCCGAGGTGCTCGCGATCCGGGTTGCGCTCTATCGAAGGGTTGACGCTCAGATTATTGTGCAGCTTTTTGACGCCCGACGTGTCCTGGGCGATCGCGCCCGCGACTGTCTTGACTTGCTCCGAAGGCACCTGGCCTTCCAAAGTGACTTCGCCCTGGATGGTTTGCACTTGGATGTCAAAAGGGGATACCTGTTTCGACAGGAGCAGGGCAGTGCGGACCCTGGAGGTGCTGGCCGCATCTTGCGTTGATTCCTGAATGGAATGGAAGGCGTTCTGAATGGACGAGTTTCGCCCAAAAATATAGTAGACCCCTCCCACGACAAGCAGCAAAAGAACGAGCACGAGTATCCCTCTGCCGAAACCTCTTTCATTTTTTCCAGGAGATTTCAATTGTTCCTCCTCGGGGATTCATCCGCAACGCCCTCTGATGACTGTAGTGATCGCCACCTCTCAGGATAGAAGAAGCGAGGACGCGTGTCTGTGCGTTCTAGAACACAATTGCATTCCTCAGCCTGCTCCTGGGCGAGCATGAGAATGCGATAAGGTTGAGGCGAGAGGGATTTTGCGGGGCGCGCGTGCTACCCTTTTTGGGGTTTTGGCGTTTAAGAGGGCATGGGTGTGTGCTGGGCCGGATTCGGACGAAGCAACACAACGCAGAGAGAGGGGCAAATGAGAATTTCAGGGAAGAGCGTGCGGATGATTAGGTCGGGTGCGTGGTTGGCGGTGGTCGCGTGTGCACTGGCGATGGGTTGGCCGACTGTGCGGGGGCAGCAGGCGGCGGGGGAGTCGCACGGCGTGGTGGCGGGGAACATGGACCCGGCGGTGAAGCCGGGAGACGATTTTTTCCGGTATTGCAACGGGGCGTGGCTCGCGAAGACGGAGATTCCCGCGGACCGGCCGAGCGTGAGCGTGTTTGCCACGCTGGCGGACAAGAGCAGCCAGCGGGTGCGGGGATTGATTGACGAGGCGGTGGCGGCGAACGCGCCGGCCGGAACGAACACTCGGAAGATTGCGGACCTCTACAAATCGTTCATGGACGAGGCGGGGATTGAAGCGAAGGGGATGGCGCCTTTGCAGCCGCACCTGCAGGAAATTGCGGCGATCAAGGACAAGAAGGCGCTGGCGTTTGCGCTGGGAAAGACTTTGCGCGCGGATGTAGACGCGCTGAACAACACGAATTTTCACACTGAGAATTTGTTTGGACTGTGGGTGGCCCCAGACTTTAATGATTCGGAACACTACACGGCATATCTCATGCAGGGCGGATTACAACTGCCGGACCGCGAATATTACCTGGGCCAGAGCGAGCGGATGAAAAATCTGCGCAAGGCGTATCAGGCGCACGTGGCGGCGATGCTGAAGCTGGCGGGATTTACGGACGCGGAAGCGCGCGCGGCGAAAATTCTGGAGCTGGAACACGCCATTGCAGAAAAGCATTTGAGCCTTGCCGATAACGAGGACGTGCACAAGGCGAACAATCCGTGGAAGAGGACGGAATTTGCGGCGAAAGCGCCGGGGCTCGATTGGGGGGAATATTTCCGCGGCGCGGGACTCGAAAAGCAGGAGAGCTTCATCGTGTGGCAGCCGGGCGCGTTTGCGGGCGAATCGGCGCTGGTGGCGGCGGAGCCGCTGGAAACGTGGAAGGACTTGCTAGCCTATCACGTGATCGAAGCGTATGGGAGCGTTCTGCCGAAGGCGTTCGCTGACGAGAGATTCGCGTTTTTCGGGAAGACGCTGCAGGGAACGACGGAGCAGCGGCCGCGGTGGCAACGGTCCGTGGCGACGGTGAACCGGTGGCTCGGCGATGCCGTCGGGCAGATGTACGCCAAACAATATTTCCCGCCGGAATCGAAAGCACGCTTGGAAAAGATGGTGGCAAACATTGAGGCCGCCTTCCGCAAGCGGATTGACGCGCTAACGTGGATGGATCCCGCGACGAAGGCGGAAGCCAAGGCGAAGCTGACCACGCTCTATGTCGGCATCGGGTACACGGAGCACTGGCAGGATTATTCCGCGTACGAGATCAAGGCTGACGACGTTTTCGGGAATTTATGGCGCGGCAGCTTGTTTGTGTACCACCGCGAAGTTTCGCGCCTTGGAAAGCGGGTGGATCGCGAAGAATGGACGATGACGCCGCAGACGGTGAACGCGGTGAATTTGCCTTTGCAGAATGCGTTGAGTTTTCCCGCGGCGATTCTGGAGCCGCCCTTTTTCGACGCGAAGGCGTCGGACGCGTTTAACTATGGCGCGATTGGTTCCGTGATTGGGCACGAGGTGAGTCACACCTTTGACGCGGAAGGCGCGGCGTTCGATTCCAAGGGCAGAGTGCGGAACTGGTGGACGCCGGCAGACCTGGCGCATTTTGAGGCCTCGACGCAAAAACTGGCCGATCAGTACGACACCTACAAGCCGTTTCCGGACCTGGCTGTGAATGGCAAGCAAACGCTGGACGAAAATATTGCCGACGTGGCGGGCATTGCGGCGTCCTATGACGCGTTCCACGCGGCGCTCGCGGGGAAGACGCCGCCGGAGCAGGCGGGCTTCAACGGCGACCAGCAATTTTTCCTGGCCTACGGGCAGACGCGCGCGAACAAGCCGCGGGAAGGTTCGCTGCGGCAGCAGGTGATGACGGATCCACACGCGCCATCGGAGTACCGCACGGACACGGTGCGGAACATTGATGCGTGGTATCCGGCGTTCGGAGTGAAGGAAGGCGAGAAGTTGTATCTATCACCAGCGGAACGGGTCAGGATCTGGTAGGGCGACGCGCATTCTGACGGGTGCGAAGAAAAAGAAAGATTTTAACGCAGAGGTCGCTGAGGAAGAGGCGCAGAGATCGCCGAGAAGAGCAGAAGCACAGGCAGGAGTGCCTGTGCCACTCACGGGGCAAGTTAATCCTGGAACTTGGAGAAGAGGTTGTTTAAGGATTCGGCGAGGGTGGGGTGTGCGAAGACGGCGTCGCGCAGGGTGGTGTAGGGGAGTTGGCCCATCATGGCGATTTGGAGTTGGGCCATGATTTCGCCGCCTTCGATGCCCAGGACGGCGCCGCCGAGGATCTGGTTGGTGTTGGCGTCTATGATGGCTTTCATGAAGCCGCGGGATTCGTCGACCTCGAGGGCACGGGCGACGTAGTTCATGGGCATTTTGGCGACGCGGATGGCGCGGTTTTGCGCGCGGGCTTCCGCTTCGGAGAGGCCGATGCGGCCGAGTTGCGGGTCGATGAAGACGGTGTAGGGAACGAGGCGATTGGCGGTGGTGGCGCTGCCGTTTTCGAGCAGGTTGGCGCGGAGGATGCGGAAATCGTCATAGGAAATGTGGGTGAAGGCTGGGCCGCCCTTGATGTCGCCGAGGGCGTAGATGTCTTTCGCGGAGGTTTCGAGCTTTTCGTTGACGCGAATGAAGCCGCGGGCGTCGGCGGAGATCGCGGCGGCGGGGAGATTCAGCGTGTCCGAGTTGGGAACGCGTCCGGTGGCGACAAGGAGGTGCGTGCCTTCGACTTTGCGGGATTTTCCCGCCGCGCGGAATTTCACGGTAATGCGATTTCGGGAGCGGGAGACTTTTTCGACCTTGGCGTTGATAAGAATCTGGATGCCGTCTTCTTGAAGGATGCCTGCGACGGCATCGGCGATGTCTTTGTCTTCGGCGTTGAGGAGTTGCGCGGCGCTTTGGAGGATCGTGACCCTGCTGCCGAGGCGGAGAAAGAGCTGCGCGAATTCGAGGCCGACGTAGCCGCCGCCGACAACGAGAAGGTGCGCGGGAACCTTGGCGAGTTCCATGATGGAAGTGCTGTTGAGGAAGGGAACAGCAGCAAGGCCGGGGATTTCCGGGACGGCTGGGCGGCATCCGGCGTTAATAAAGTAACGGTCGGCGGTGAAGTGGAGTTCGTCGCGTTTGGGTGTGCGGACGACGATGGATTTGGGGCCGGTGAACGAAGCCACGCCGTAGATGAGATCCAGATTTTTCGTTTTGGCGATGCGGCCCTCGTTGCCGGAGCGGAACAAGTCGACGATATCGCGTTTGCGTTTGCGGACGCGCTCCATGGCGATGCGCAGGGCGCCGGTATGGACGCCGTAATTCGGCCCGCGGCGGGCGAGATAGGCGACGCGGCCGCTGGCGACCATGGTCTTGGTGGGCGTGCAGCCTTCGTTGATGCAGGTGCCACCGACGTGGATTTTTTCGATGAGCGCGGTGCGCAGGCCAAAGTTGGCCAACGCCTGGCACAGGGGATTCCCACCCTGGCCGGAGCCGATCACGATAGCGTCGTAATGCTTCGGGGGAGGCATAAGGGGCGACGCGGAAAAGGTAGGACAACGGTCGCGGGGTGTCAATCGCTAGAAAATGGAAAAGGGAGAAGGGAGAGGGAAAGAACGCGGACACTCTGGAGAACCTGTATCGCTTCGTAGTTACTGCGATAGGATCAGGCTACGGTGCGTTGGCCCACATCCGGAATTGTTCAAAGTTCTGTTCGCTTTGCCAAATGTTCTCATCCATCTTCACGACGGAAGTGAACGCTTCGTGAGCTGAAGGCTTATCCCTATTAACAGCCGCCATGAAAGCGAACCGGTTCGCGTTCAGGTTCGAGAGTCCGTAGAATTTATTGATGTTGGCATAACCCTGCCGCAGTTTTGGATAAGTGGCCTGAGCGAGGGCTTTCATCCCCTCCTGGCAGTAGCAAACCTCTGAACTGAAGATCCAGAAATAGAGCATGGAACCGTCGGGCTCGGGGTCACGGCGGAGAGCTTCATCGGCGAAAGCCTGGATGTCCCCCGGCTCGCCATACCACTGGGGCAAAAGGAAGTGCGCCTGTTCGATGTAATAGTGGTAGTAACCGGGTTCGAAGGCGATGGCCTGGTCGAATAACTCGCGCGCCTGGGCCTTGTCCCATCCTTTGTTGCGAGCAATTAACTGCATCAGTTGGTACCAGAAGGGATCTTTCTCTTTAGAAGAAGCCACCTCGAGCAGAATACTCTTGGCCCGGGCGTTCCGCTCGTTGAAGACTGTCCATTGCGTGTCCTCAACTGTATCGGCCAGACCTATCCCGCGAGCTCTCCAAGCGTAATTCACATAGAAATAAGCGAGGGATAGACGGGGAGTCGCTGAATCCGGATAGGCGGCCAGCCATTTCTGTAGGGTAGCAAGGAGATTTTGCCAATCTGAATCCGGCGACACACCCTCGTCGCCTGGTGCGCTCGTGCCATTGTAAAATCCTATAATTTTCCACGCGCCTCCGATGAGGCGGCCCTTCTCAACACGATTTTGCTTGGCAATCTTCTCGAGTTGGGCGAAGTCCTCCTTAAACAATACGCCTCGAATGTGCGCGCTGTACGGAATATCAGCCTGGTCGGGTTTTGCCGAGGTGGCCGAGGAGAGCAGGGACTGGTGGCCGCGGCCGTAGTCGCGGATCGATTGCATCACCACGTCCGGTTGTGCGGCGGGACCCGAGGCTTCCGATTGGGCGCAGGAGGAGGTGGAGAGGGCCAGAACCAGCAGGCCGAAGAGACTGGCAATTCCAAAAGACTTGCGAAAGTGTTGTTGGGACATGCGGAAATGATAGGAGAGAGGCTACTGGGCGGCTACTGTACTAAAGGGCTACTGGGGCGAAAGGCGAAAGGGGGCTCCAAGGTGCTGGTAGAAAAGTACTAGAAACGCCCTGTGGAATTGGTACCGACTCGCTATTCGCGCCGGAGAGGGGAGCCGGTAAAATTCAGGGAGATGGAAAGCGGTACGTGCCCTTGGTGTCGACTCCGGGTCCTGCGCTGGGGCGGGAAGTTGATGGCACGAACCCGAACCAAAGCCGGAGGAAAGACGGATGGCAATCATGCACTGCCGGAGCATTGAACGACGGAGAACGGCGCGCGCCGTGGTCAGCATCCAGATGGAAGTCACCGGTGTGACCGAGAGTAACGTTCCGTTCAAATTTTCGACGCGGACGATTTCCGTGAGCCAGCACGGCGGAGTGATCTTGCTGGAAGCGCCGCTGCCTGCCGGACAGAAATTTGAGCTTTTGAATGAGTTCAACCGGCGCACGGCGACGTGCCGGATTGTGTCTGCGCGAGTCGGCAAAGACGGAAAGCTGCACGGAGCGTTTGAGCTGCACTGCCCGGAGGGAAATTTCTGGAGCATGTCGTTCCCGGCGGCGGGTGCGCGGCCGATCAAGAGGGTGTTTGTGGCGAAGAGTGTGGTGAGGTAGAGGGCGAACAGATAGCGGCGAACAGATAACAGGAAGCGCGTTTGCGTGCGTTTGATGTTTGTGGTGATGGCCGGGTAGTTTTAATCCAATGACAATTTGTGCAGGAGCGTTCTTTAAGGACCGTGGCGGCGCCTTTTAAGGTCGGGTGTGCTCGCGGTCTGGATTTGGTGGCTGGGTTGAACCCGTAAAAGCGGGAGCTTTGCTACTCAAAAGGGGCCGGGCGGCGTGTGGTGTTGGGGGGAGAGATGGCTTAGACTGCGGACCGTGAGCGGGGAAATGAAAAATTTGTGCGTGGTGCTGGTGGGAACGCGGAACCCGCTGAATGTGGGAGCGGTGGCGCGGGCGATGAGCAATTTTGGGGCGATGGAGTTGCGCGCGGTGCGGCCGTACGAGAAGGCGTGGAGAGACGCGAAGTCGGCGGTGGGGGCGGGGGAGTTGCTGGCGCGGGCGGAGGAGTTTGCGAGCCTGGCGGAGGCGGTGGCGGATTGTTCGCTGGTAGTGGGCACGACGGCGGTGGGAAATCGGGAGATGAAGCATCCGTTGCGGGGATTGGAAGACGGCGCGCGGTTGATCGGGAAGCGGATGGAGACCGGGCGGGTGGCGGTTTTGTTCGGGTCGGAGAAGTGGGGACTGTCGAACGAGGATTTGAGTTATTGCCATTGGTTGATGCGGATACCGACGCGGGTGGAGCACCGGTCAATGAATCTGGGGCAAGCGGCGGCGGTGGTGATGTATGAGTTGGGAAGAATACAAAGCAAGAGAAAAGATAACGCAGAGGCGCGGAGGACGCAGAGGTTCGCAGAGAGCGGAAGAGAAAAAACCGCACCCCTCAAACCCAAGGGTGCGGCACCCAAGAGCGGAAGGATGGAAGAGTTTGCGGAGATAGAGACCGTGGAGCGGATTGGGGAGGCTTTGCTGGAGGCGCTGCGGAAGAGTGGGTACGTTGCGGCGCGGGGAGAGGCAAAGGCGGAGGAAAAGTTGCGGCGGATGCTGCGGCGGTTTTCGATGCAAGCGGCGGACGCGGAAGTATTTTTGGGGATGGTGAGGAAGATCTTGTGGAAGCTGGAGCAAGACGGATAGCAGCGATCAGCGATCAGGAGGCGCGGAAGGCTTGGCCTGACTAATCGCGGCTTTCCTTCGACGTAGCGACCAGGCGAAGAAACCGATGAAGGCAAGGAGAAATCCCCCCGCAGGTAGGGCGCGTTCGACAGGCAGATCCCCTCTCAATGTCTTGTAAGCACCGTAGATAAATAAGCCGGCCCAGAGCAAAATCAGAGCCATCGTTTGGCCTTTTGCAATTTTGAGGTACTGGCGCGCCACGGCTTCGGGCGGAGGCGGGACATTGCGAAAAAATCTGGGAGCAAGAACGGAAGCCAGGGAAATACTTCCAAGCATATAGGCAAGGGCAACCCAAGGAAACCAGGACGGAAATGGATTTGCTGAACCGGGAGTGGCTCTGAGCGCGAAAAAGAGCACGAAGATGAGGTACGGGAATGCCATGCCCATGAACAGAATGGTGACTTTGGTTTTGGGGAACATGGCCACGATGTACGTAGGTTAGTGGCGAGGCATAAGGTGAAGCAACCGTACGAACGGATAATAGGAGCTAAGTAGTGACTGGCGGCCGGAGTGATTGGTCGAGTGAGTTTAGTGCGCAAAAGCGGAAGCTGTGCTTCCGCACTCCAAAGGTTGTCCACCTGAAGGTGGACGCTACGTGGGCATTTTTAGGAAGAAGTAGACGCCGAGGAAAAAGAAGACGAGGTCAGGGGACCAGGCGGCGAGCATGGGAGGGAGTTGGCCGATGCCGCCCATGGCTTCGAGGAGGGCGGCTACGGCCCAGTAACAGATGCCGATGGCTACGCCAAGAGCGATGCCGCCGAGGGCGCCGCGGCTGCCGACGAGGATGGCGAAAGGAATCGCGAGCAGCATGCTGATGGGGGCGATGAGCGGGTAGGCGATTTTTTTGTGCCATTGGACGGTGAGGGAAGAAACGTCGAAGCCGGCGCTTTGCAGGCCGAAAATGTAATGGCGCAGGTCGCGCCAGCTCATCTGGAACGCCTGAATCACTTCGCGATTGAAATAGGATGGCGGCTCGAGGAGTTCTGGCAGCGAAGTGACTGTGAACGGCGAGTATTTTTCCACGGTGCCGCCGGCGAAGTCGCGGACCCACCCGGACTCGAGGGCCCAGGTTTTTTCCGTGTCCAGCCATTGGGCACGGTTGGCGAAGACGCGGCGCTTCATCTGGAAGCTGACGGGATCGAGTTCGATGATGCTGAGGCCGCCGAAAAGTTTCTGCTTGGGATCGAAGATATCGTAGTTGTAGACCTTGGAATTTTCCCCGAAGATCCAGCGCTGCGGGCGGGTGTAGGTCTGCGCGGGCTTGCCTTTGATCTGGTTGCGAAGCGCGTCCTGCCGCTGGTTGGCGTAGGGAAGATAGGTGTCGTCGAGAACGAGCAGCGCACCCGCGAGAACCACGCCGGAGAGAAGCAGCGGGAGGGCGAGGCGGTAGAGGCTGATGCCGCTGGCCTTGAAAGCGACGATTTCGTTGTTTTTGCTGAGGACACCGAGGGTGACTAGCGTCGCGACGAGGGCGGTGAGCGGCGACAATTGGTAGACGAGATACGGAATCAGGTAGCGGAAATAATCCACGACGACCAGGAACGGGATGCGGTGGCGCGCGATGTCGTCGAGAAGCTCGAAAAAGGTGAAGGTTTCAAAGAGCAGGATAAATGCGCCGAGGACCAGAACGAAATAGTAGGAGAAGCGGCGAAGCATGTAGATGTCAATGATGGAGGGGAAGTTCGAGGAACTAAGCGGGAATGGCTCGTGAGCTGCTTCGCCATTCTCTTTGCGAGGCGCAGAGCGCGCTTTGGCGCGGCTGCGGCGCTGGCGAACCAGGCGGCGCCAGGCCAGGAAGCGAGCGATGAAAGAGAGCGGCGAGGGTTCGCTCCAGTAGCGCTCCATCCGGGGAAGAAGGGCGAGGCCGGCGAGAACGAGAATGACGTTGGCGGCCCACATGCCGACGGCGGGCGGGACGACGCTCTGGCGCGCGAGGCCGGCACCCATGATGAACAACAGATAGTAGCCCGCGATGATCAGGACGGAGAGCAGCGTCCCGGCAGCGCGTCCGCCGCGGCGGGGCTGCGCGCCGAGGGGCACCGCGATCAGGGCGAAGGCGAAACAGGCGAAGGGGAAGGCGAAGCGCTGGTAGAGTTCGACGCGGGCATCGCGCCAGCGGGGGCCGCGATCGTGCCACAAATCGGTGAGCGAGCGCTCCGGATTGCTGAGGACACGGGCCTTGTCGTTGTCGAGCGTCGTGAACTCGATGGGCCAGTCGCTGCGTTCAAAGGCGGTGACGGAATATTGATCGGGGGTTTCACGCTGGAATTCGTGGGTAGTGCCGCTGTTGAGATGGAGCTCGAGCTTGCCCTGCGAAGGTTCGGCGATGACGATGGCGTCCTCAGCGAGAGTGATGCGCGAGCCGCTTTCGGCGCCGGTCTCGAAGAGGAAGACGCCGTGCCAGTGGGTGCCGCTGGCGGAGACATCGTTGATGTAGAGAATCATGTGAGGGAAGCGCTCGTCGAAGACGCGCGGCTGCACTTGGAAAGAAATCTGCGATGCGATCAGGTTAGCTTCGATGTCGCGGAAGGCGCGCAGGCTACGCGGTGCGAGCACGACGGTCATGAGGAGGGTGAGAACCGCGCCAACGACGGCCAGAAGGCCGACGGGTAGGAGGATGCGTTTGCGGCTGATGCCGAGGGATGTGAGCGCGATGATTTCGCTGTCCATGGACATGCGGCCGAGGCCGAGCAGGACACCGATGAGCACGGCCATGGGAATGGTGAAAACGAGGATGCCGGGAATGATGCAGAGGAAAAGGGCGAGGATTTGCGAGCCGGAGCCGGAGTGACGGACGAAAAGTTCCATGAGGCGGACCAGCTTGGGGACAAAAAGAACGAAGGTGAAGATGAGGAGGCCAAGAAAGGCGTGACGCACGATTTCACGAACAATGTAGCGATCGAGGATGCGCATGACGAGAAGGGGCAGTGTAACATGGGGAAGGAGTTGGGAGTTCAGAGCCGACAGTCAACAGTCTACAGTCGACAGCCAACGGATAGGAGCCTAGGACTGTGGGTTGTACGCTGTTGGCTATCGGTTTTTAGCGAGGGGCGGCCCGCCACGGTCGGCGGGCCCTGCACAGGGGAGCTTCGACGGAGATGAATCGGATTCATTTGGTGGTGCTGTGGCACATGCACCAGCCGCAATATCGCGATCCGGAGACGGGGTGCTACGTGTTGCCGTGGACCCGGCTGCACGCGACGAAGGATTACTACGGCATGGTGAAGATGATGGAAGAAGTGCCGGGATTCCATGCGACGTTCAACATGGTGCCGTCGCTGTGTATGCAACTGGAAGAGTATGCGAGCGGAAATTTCAAAGAGCCGTGGTTCCATCTGGCGTTCAAACACGCGGACGAGCTGACGCGGGAAGACAAAGTCGAGATCCTGGCGCGCGCATTTCAGGTGAATCACGAACGCCTGCTGACGCGGTGGCCGCGATTCCTGGAACTGTTTGACTGGTCGCGGGCGGCGGGCGGGGCGCAGGCGCTGATCACATTCCGCGCGCGAGACTGGCGGGATTTGCAGTTGCTTTCGCAACTGGCGTGGATGGATGAAGCGTGGTTCACGAAGGACCCGGTGGTAAGCCGGTTGGCGAACCGCGGCAAGGATTTCACGGAAAAAGACAAGACGGAATTGAAGGCCAAGCAACTGGAGATTCTGGGACTGGTGTTGCCGGCATACCGCGAAGCGGCGGCGCGCGGGCAGGTCGAGTTGAGCACCACACCGTATTACCACCCGATCCTGCCGCTGGTCTGCGATTCAGACATCGCGCGGGTTGCGAATCCGGGAACGCCGTTGCCGAGGCGGGCGTACCGGCATCCGGAAGATGCGCGGGAGCAGTTGCGGCGGGCGAAGGATTATCACGAGCGGGTTTTCGGGGCGAAGCCCGTGGGCTTGTGGCCGAGCGAAGGGTCGGTGTCTGATCAGGCGATGGCAATCGCGGCGGAGGAAGGGTTCCAATGGTTCGGCACGGATGAAGGCGTGCTGGGACGCACGTTGAACGTGGGATTTTTCCGCGATTCGTCGGGCATCGCGGCGAGCGCAGACAAGCTGTACCAGCCGTGGCGCCTGCAAATGGCAAACACGGGCATTACGGGACTCTTCCGCGACCACCACATTTCAGACCTAGTGGGATTTGTTTATAGCCGGATGGACAGCAAGGCCGCGGCGGCGGATCTGCACGGCAGGCTGCGGCATATCGGCGAAAATGTGAAAAGTGACAAGCCGCTGACGGTGTGCATTTTCCTGGACGGCGAAAACGCTTGGGAGTATTACCCGGGAAACGGGCGGGAATTCCTGCGCGAGTTTTACCAGCGAATCGCGAGCGACACGGATTTTCGGGCGCTGACGGCGAGCGAGGCAATCGCCGCGGCGGGCGACATTTCGACGACCAGCACGATTTTTCCGGCTTCGTGGATCAACGCAAATTTCGACGTGTGGATCGGGCACCAGGAAGATGTGGCGGCCTGGGATTTGCTGTGGGACGCGCGCGAAGCGTACGGGAAGGCGGCGGACGCCCGGCAAAAAGAACGGGAAAACGCGCCGACGAAAGAGGCGTTGGCGGAGGCGCAGGAGTCTTTGCTTACGGCAGAGGGCAGCGACTGGTGCTGGTGGTACGGCCCGGAGCACAGCACGGCGAACGATGCCGAGTTCGACGCGCTCTATCGCAAGCACCTGACCGGAGTTTATCTGGCGCTGGGGCAGGTGGCTCCGGAAGAGCTGGCGAAGCCGATCAAGCGCACGCCGGAGCGGGCGTACCAGCTGTACCCGTCGACGTTCCTCAAAGTGAAAGTGGATGGGGTCGATTCAAGCTATTTCGAGTGGCTGGGCGCGGGAGTGTATTCGCCGGAGCGCAGAGGCGGCTCGATGCACGGGCGGGTATTTTTTCTGAAAGAGCTGCGGTATGGATTCGAGGAAGAACGCTTCGTGCTGCGGGTGGATGGCTTTCCGGAGAGCATCGCGGAGCTGGAAGACGCGGAATTCCGGATTGTCATCGGGGCGAAAGAAGAAGTGGCTGTGGTGGTGCATACGGATCGCGGGCGGGTGAGGGAATTTTCGGTGGAAAAGGGCAAGGTGTGCCTGCTGAGTCCGAAGGAACTGGTGGAGGCGGCGTACCAGAAGCATCTGGAAGTGGCGGTGAGCCGCGATTTGCTGGAGTTGAAGGGCATGACCAGGTTCACGGTAGGAGCGGCGCTGTGGCACGGCGGTCTGCCGATTGACGTGCTGCCGGCGGAGGGATTTTTCGAGGTACAGTTGGGAGAAGAGCACTCGGCGTGGCCGGTGGACCCGTAGGCGAAAGGTGCACAGCGGGAAAGTGCCGAGATGGGACGCTACTGATTGGGCACCGACGGAAGGCCGGGTACTATGGCGAAAGACGGATTCTCTTGAAAAACTAAGGAGGCGTGGACCCTCGCGCAGGCGGAGAAGTCCGTTCGGCGGAGGGTAAGAATCAACGTGTGCAGAAAGTGTGTGCTTGCGCGACGGAGCAGGTCTTGAGGGACGCGCTGGCAGAGGCGAACGAGTGGCATCCGCAACGGACGTGAACGCGAAGGAAGGAAAAACGGCGAACGGGGAAGTGCCGCAGAGGAAGATGCGGGCGAACCCTGTTGCGCTGGAAGTGCCGGTGAGCGTGGCCGGCGCGCGTCCGATCGCGTCGAAGGACAAGCGGGAACTTTTCACGGAAGAAACCACCACAGTGCTGGTGTTTAAAGATGGAGCGGTGATTCAGCTTTCCGCCGCAGTGGCTGTCGGGCAATTGTTATTCCTCACGGAAAAACGATCCAAGAAGGAAGTGGTTTGCCAGGTGGTGCATAAGCGGAGCCACCGGCCGACGGTTTGCTTCGTGGAAGTGGAGTTCACGGAGCCGGAAGAGAATTTCTGGGGCGTTTCGTTTCCCACGCAAGCGGATAGCGCGCAGGTGCCTGCCATAGCGGAAGCGGTGGAAGCGGAAGAAACGACGGAGGACGACCGCAACGAGCCGCTGGCCGCGCCGAAGAGCGAGGACGTGGCGCAGTTGAAGGATGAAGTCACGGCGCTGAAGGAGCAGTTGCAGGAATTGCGCGGGAAGCAAACGTCGGAAGACAAGGATGCAGTGGCGCGGAGATTAGCGGAGGCGGAAGCGGCGGCGCGATCCGCGGCGGAAATTGAGGCGAGGCAGAAAGCGGAAGAAGAGGCGCGCAAGAAGGCGGAGCGCGCGAAAGCGGAGAGCGGAAGCGCGCCAGCAACGGAAATTGAGTCAAAGCAGAGGGCAGAGGGCAGCGTCGCGCCGGCGACGATTGGGATGCGGCTGCCAATTATGGGCGCGGGTGAACCGGCGCCCGCGGCTCCCGCGCCGGGAATGCCGCAAGAGACTGTTCCCAGAGCTAAAGAAGAGATTGATCCGCTGGAGGATTTGCTGCCGAGGCCGGCGCTGGATTTTTCGCGTGCGCCAAAACATGTGGATCCGAACGATCCGTTCAATATTTATCGTCCGGAGAAGAGTGGCGCGGGGAAGCGGGAGATCTTGGTCGGCGGAGTTGTTCTGGCAGTGATCGTCCTTGCCGGTGTGGGCGCGTGGTACAAAAATAAGCTGCCGTTTCTGCACCGGGCGCCGAAGACGAGTGTGACGGCGGATGCTGGAACGGCGTCGAAACCCGCGAGTACGACGGGCGCTGAGAGCGGAACGAATGGGCAGCCGACGGGGAATGTTGCCGGCGCGCCAGTGAACACTTCCGAGCCGAACGTAACGAATGTAGCGCCTGAGCCAGCGCGGCCTGCTGCCGCCGGCACGACCCTGAATCCCCCCGCGGCAGCGCCGACGGTGATTGCGCCGGTTGTGCCGCCGCCGATCGAATCGCCGGCGGAGCGAGCCGCGTTGGCGGAAAAGGGCAGAATGCGGGTGGTGGCGCCGGCAAAAAGCGGTACGAAGAAAGCGACGGCGGAGCAGCCGGCGAAGAATCATGGGAAGGCGCAGACAAGTGCTCAATCGGCGCCGGTGCCGGTTGCACCAGAGGTTTACGTTTCCGATCAACCGGTTGTGCCGGCGAAATTGCTGAGGGCGGTGCAGCCGATCTATCCGCCGGATGCGATGCGGAACTACATTACGGGCGATGTGCGAATCGAAGCGGAAGTGGACAAGCAGGGGCGCATCGGGGCGATGAAGATTTTGCTGGGGCCGAAGCAGTTCCGGCAGGTGGCGATGGACGCGCTGAAGCAGTATGAATATGCGCCCGCGACGCAGGGCGGGAGGCCAGTGCCGTCGAAGGTGACGGTGACGATCAAGTTCTGGTTCGATCCGTGAGGAAGAGAATTATCAGTAATCGGTAATCAGTAATCGGAAAGCATCGATGATGTCCAGCCTGATGGCGGTTCTGTCTCTCTTTTTCCACGTATGGGCTCCAGCCCAGCCGCAAGGGGAACGCGTTTCCCTGAGTAAATTGGAAACAGTAGTGGTATTTGTTGTTAAGAAGGAAGTAGCCGCGAGTCATATTGAACAGCGAAAGGACATTTGCCTTGGGTTTGATACCCGAGTGGCGGTTAATGAGAAGGCCATTCTGGCGGAGTTGCACCGAGAGGGCTTGCAGTTACACGGAGAGGGTTTTTGCAACAAAGCGCCGCGGGGCATAACGATTGAATTGCTCCCAAACATACACGCAATTTCGGATATGACCTTCGAAGTTGATGTGGACTTAGGCGATTCGAATCCCATCCTGCAGGAAGGCGCGCACTTTGCGACTCTTCTGAGGCGCGGGACTTACACGGTGAGGTATGAGGATGGGTTTGAGCCAGAACTCCTCACCTACCAGCAGTATTGTTGCACTGGTCTTGTCGGGAAGGAAAAAGCTTCAGAGTTTTGCTCTTCGCACACGATTGCCGTTTACCACTCGCCTCAGTGTAATCTATGGGTTGTCCACGATCCGAACCGCGTTGAGGACGTAAAGATTGAGCATCGGCCGGCTTATCACACATATAGCCGGTGGATACTGGGTGAGCAGACCTACGTTCTCGCTTATCGCGACGTTGACCATCAGCCGTCTGACATGGTTGCGGATGTATACCTGGCTACTAGTGGGGAGAGAAGTCTCCTGGGAAAGATTCCGGTTTACGAGATTGTGCGCGATGTTTCTGCGCTGAAACTAACTGGAGGAGAGGGACCAGACCTGGTATTCCGTACCTCGTGTGGCGAGTTAGAGTGCGTATTTGTGTTGCATTTTGCGGAGGGAAAAGCGCGAGAGGTCTTTCAATACGCAGCGTCGAAGATTGAAATCGCGGACGGCGCAACCCCCAAGATTGTGGCAAAGTCGAGACTAGCCAATTTAGTGCAAGAATTTGTCTGGGACTCGAAAGCAAAAGGATTTAAGGAAAGCAGAGAATACCGTTGGCCCAAAGAGTAAGTAGCGGACCCAAGTTGAGGTCCTTCGGCCCGCAAACTGCGCGGGCCTCAGGATGACAAGGTTTTTGCGGGTTGCTCGAGATGAGCGGCTAGTTCGTGGGGACTACTCTCGCGACCGGGAGTTTTAGTTCGACCTGGACTTGCTGGAAGTCGGTGGTGCCGACGTTTTCGGCGGCGTGGGTGACCGGCTCGCTCCAGCCTGCGGTGCCCGCTTTGGGACTGCGTTCGATCACTTTGCCGTCCGGCAAGGTGATTTTCAATTTTCCATCGGTCAGAAAATAAGAGACGTTCGCGGGATGCGAATGCATGGGCGCAACCTGGCCGGGCTTGAAGTGCACGGCGAGGACACGGACCTGGTCGTTTTCGAAGATGACTGTGTGGCTGTCGCCGGCGACCTTGATGACGTCCTGGGAGGGAGCGGGACGCGTGGCGGCATAAACCGCAGAGGCGGTGAGCAGCGTTGCGCCGATGATTGCTCGCGAAATTTTCATGGGGTCTCCTGTTTGGTTGGATCGAGTGTTGAGAGAGTCTCCGGTGTGGCGGAGCCGGGGAGATGATACACCGGGAGTTTTTGCGGGGGCAAAGGGAAGATTGGTGCGGCGGTTAGAAGATTTGGGTGATTGGGATTAGTGCTTAAAAGCGAAAGCTTCGCTTTCGCACTCAAAAGGGGGAGCGGCCCTTCACGGTCGGCGAGCCCTACGCAGGCGCTCAGGCTAGATGCAGTTGCCGGCGGAGTTGGACCATTCGAGTTGGATGGTGTAGGCGCCGAGCTGCTTGGTTTTCCAGGCGCAGATGTCGCCGATTTCGCCGTTGTTGTCGTCGTACCAGCCTTGGCCGGGGATGGGATCAGTGATGGCTTCGCAGAGTTCGTGGGAGCTTGTGGACGTGAGCGCTGGGAGTAGCGCGAGGCCGCCGAGGCAACCAGAGCAGCCGGGATACGGCATGGCGGCGTAGAAGACGCTGTCGGGCGTGGCGTCGTGATAGCCGCAGAAATCTTTGCAGCTGGCGGAGCCGCCTTGTTTCACCTGCGTACCCGGCGGGAGAAAGACGAAGTAGAGCGAGTTGGCGTTGGCGGGAGGAATCGTGCCGTTGGCCAGCTCGGATTTGAGCATTGCTTGGATCGCGGAATCCTGGGCGGTTTTGCCGGGCTCGGAAGTAGTGAGAATTTTTGTGCCGATGCGTTTGCCGTGGCCGATCGATTTTCCGGGGACGTTGTATTCGGCGAGCTGGTCGAGAAGCGGGCTGGTGAGGATGAAATCGAAGAAGGAGTTCATCTGCTGGCTGAGCTGCGTGTTGGCGGCGTCTTGCCAGGCGGCGCCCCAGAAGAGGGTGAAGACTTCGACGTTGGTAAGGAGAGGGCCGTTGCGATAGGTGAGGTGGGGCGCGGGCGCGGCGGCATCGCGAACGTGGGGATGCAGCGGAACGATGCGGATCGGCGATTTCGTTTGCGATTTCTCAGACGAGTGATTGTTCTTGCGGACGGCACGCGTGGACATGGTTGGCTCCTTGCCGGACGGTTGCACCAGGCTGGGGAGGAGTGCGCCGGAGGAGACAGGCTAGCGAAGAGGAATGGAGAAGTAAATAGGACTGGCGGGGAACAAAACCTCAAGAAAAAGATAACGCAGAGGCGCAGAGGCGCTGAGAAAAAGCGGAGAGGACGGAACAGGGAAAATAGAAATTAGAAAATGGAAAATAGAAAAGCGGGAGCGGCCCGCCACCCTTCCTCCGTCAGGGCGAGCAGACGGGCGGGCCCCGCGACGGGAATAAATGCAGAGCGCGGCCACATGAATGTGGCCGCTACTTAGGAGAGGGGATCCAGTTTGCGTTGGAGGCCGATGCTGGGGTCGTGTTCGTTGCTGACGATTACGAGATCGTTTTTGAAATGGATGCCGCCCCTGCCTTTGAATTGGGAGCCGGGAATCCACTGGCCGCCGACGAGCGGGGTTTTGGTGACGTTTTTGACGGGTTGGCCGTGCCAGGCGATGGGGCCCACGATGGAGTTGTAGTTGGTGGCGAGAATGGAATCACGAATGGCAGCGGGGGAATTAACGTCCTTGGTGCGCTTGAGAACGTCGAGCGCGACTTCGAAGAGGGCGTGGAGGTAGCCGAGTGGCTGAGTCCACTGCTTTTTGGTTTCGTCTTCGTAGGCGGCGCAGAGTTCGGCGGAATTTTTTCCGGTGAGGCCCGAGCTATACGGGAAACTGGGCGACCACCAGACTTCCGTGCTCAAGCCCGCGCCGCGATCGCCCAATGCTTCGACGGCCGTGGGGAAAAGAATGCCTTTGGCGACGCTGGCGATTTTCGGCTTGAACCCCTGCTCGCCCGCCTGCTTCCAGAAAGTGGCGAACGCCGGCGGAGGAAGCACGCCGGAGAGAATTTCGACATTGGCTTTTTTGAAGGCGGCGATGTGCGCGGAATAATCGGCGGCGGAAGTTTCGAAGCGGCCGGGATCGACGAGTTTGAATCCCTTCGCATGTAGTGCCGGGGGAAAGCCGAACTTCGCGTCGGAGTAGGCGATGCCTTCGGGATCGCTGGGCCAGAGCGCGCCGACGACTTTGTTGGTGGGGATGGAGCCCCACATGGCGGTAAAGACGGCGATGAGATCTTCGAGTCCCCAGAAAAAATGATAGGTCCAGTCGAAGCCCTTCTCGGGCGTGCCGCCACGGCCGAGGAACCAGGATTGCCACGGCGCGTCAGTGGTGATGCAGGGGACACCGTTCTGCTCGCATTGATTGCTGACAGGATTGACGGTCGCGCCGGTGCTGGAGGCGACCATCAGGTCGACATGGTCGGATTTAATTAGATCCGCTGCGATTTCTGCCGCGTGCTTTTGGTCGGACTGGGAATCTTTTTCGATGATTTCAACGGGATACGTCGCACCGTTGATTAGTATGCCGTTCGCAATGGCTTTGCGGATTCCCGCGAGGACAAAATCATTGCTTTCACCGAAGCGCGCGAGAGCGCCGGTGCGCGGTCCGATAAAACCAATCTTTAGCGTGCGACCTGCGGCTCGCACGGATTTTCCGAAGAGCAGATGTGGAGCAAATCCCGCCACCATGGCGGTCGCCGCGGTGTCTTGCAGGAAGCGCCGGCGGCTGGCTGCGGGGCGGCTTTTTTTGTGCAACTGGGGCCTGGTTTTCGATTGGTCGCTCATGCGCACTCTCCCATCAAGAAGATGCCGCGCCTTTCCGGCGCGTCAAGCTGCTTGCCTTGCAATTGAATAAACCGCGAGGGAATTTCCGTACCTGAGTATTACGCCTGCGCTGCGTGCTGACAAACGATTAGTGGCAGGGGAGGTACCCGAAAGTTACTAAGGAATTGGAATGGCAGCTGCGGCTCAGAGACAGTCAACACAGAGAAAGCGCACAGAGGGCGCAGAGAAGAGGGCTTGCGAGGAGGCCAGCGCTACATGGGTGGGTGGGATTTGTGGTGAAGAAAACGCGTGCGGCGGAGCTGGCTAGAAGAGTTTTACGGCTACGCGCTGGGGGGTGTTGCCTACGGGGATGAGGGTGATCAGGGAATCGGTGCGGAGGCGGAGGACGGCGAGGTCGCCGGAGGATTCGTTGACGACGAGGAGCATGGTGGGCTTGGCGACAGATTGCGGGAGGTCGAAGCGCATGGCGTTGGGGGCGGCGCCGACGTTGATGGGTTTGCCGATGCGGCGATTGTAGATGTCCACGGGAAAGACGCGGCCGGCGGCGCGATCGGCGACGTACATTTCGCTGGCGTCTTCGGTCAGGATGGCGCTGGCGGGAGCGGAGCCGAGGAGCATGGTGTCGCCGACTTCGTGCGTCCATGTGTTGATGACCTCGAGGACGTGGGCTTCGGGAGAGATGACGTAGAGTTCGCCGCCATCGGGTTTCAGGAGCATTTGCGTGGGGCGGCCGGCGAGTTCGAGATTGGCGAGCAGGACGGCGCGGCGGAGATCGACGACGGAGAGGCGATTCTGCGAGCGGCTCATGACGAAGGCGATGGTGCTGTCGGGAACGATGGCGACTTCGTCAGGCTGCGGGATGACGTCGATGGAGGCGCGGAGCTGGAGCGTGGCGGCGTCGTGAATCGTTAAAGAAGACGAGCGGCGATTGACGACGAGAATAGTTTTTTGATCGGGAGTGATGCGGGCTTGCACCGGCTCGGAGGCGGTGCGGGCGCGGCCGAGGATGGAGCGCGAGGCGGTGTCGATGGCGAGGATCTGGTCGGAGGCGGCGGAGGTGGTGTAAACGCGGTCGCCAGTGGAGGAGAAGTCGAGTGAGAGCGGCGAAGGGCCGACGGGAATTCTGGCGATGATTTGCGAGGTGCGCGTGTTGAGGACGAAGACGTAGCCGCCGGCGCTGCTGACGCCCCAGATTTCGGGTCGCTTGGCGTGTTCGCGAAGGTCGGAGATGGCCGGGCCGACGGGAATTTTGTTGATGACGCGGAGCGAGGCGAGATCGACGACGGTTAGGGAGCCGTCGGAGGTGGAGACGTAGGCGTTGAGATGGAGATCGGGGCGAAGGACAGAGGGGCGATGCTCGCGGAGAAGAATGACGATGGCGAGAATTAGGAGGAGAGCGAGGAGGAAGTAGACGCGGAAGTTTTTGCGATGGGGCATTGGATGGGGATGATTTTACAGGAGCGGAGCGTGTGAATGGAAATTTGGACAAGGGATAACAGAGAACAGCAACCAGATGGCAGAAGGCAAGAGGAACCCAAGACCCACACGCAACACCGGCGTGTGGGGCACCCGGCAAGGGCCCTTCGGTTCGCTGAGGACTGAAGGTGCGGCGCCGTGCAGCTACTGAGGCGGCTTGATGTCCGGACCGGCTTGTTCGATGCTGCCCTTCACCAGTTCGGTCTTCACTTCCGACTTTTGACCCTGGAGCAGGTTGACTTCCGTTTCAAAGGTCCGGTAGCCCGGCAGTTCGATCTTGATGCGATGTTTTCCCGGACTGATCAACAGCGCATGAACTGAGCCTCCCAACTCACTGGCATGTCCGACATATTGGCCATCAAGAAAAACAGCTGCGCGTCCAGGCTGGACGGTGATTTTTAACATAGCCGTGACGTCGGGTGTGCGCGCTCCGGGCAAGAGGTGCATGGCCACCTGCACGGTTTGAACCTGGTTTGGCTCAACCACAATTTTGCGCGTAAAAGATTCGTAGCCGGCCTGGCGCACTTCCAGTTGGTGCTCGCCCGGCAGCAAGAGCACCTTTTTGTTGCCCTTCAATTCTTTTAGAAAGCCAACATATTCACCATCGATCCAGACGCCGGAATCCCTTTCCACTTTCGAGGCGCCTTCAAAGTGCACTTCTCCCATGACCTTGTTGCTTTGCGAAGGCGCCTGCCCGGGCACACCGAAAAACCAAAGGCTCGTGAGCAAGAGTTTGGCGAGCTTGAACTTTAGCTTTGGGGACATTCCTCACCTCATTGAAACTCAAATAATCGAGTGGGCTGTGGCGGCAGTATAACACCACTCCAGTCCAAGGTTCGATACTGTGGCGCGAATGGTCCGGGGCGGGGATCGAGGAATTTCGGCATTGGATTGCCGAGCACTGAGACGTTTGCGGCGTTATTGAATAAAGACGGTTCCTAATGCGCCGTAATCCGGCTTGTCGGCATTTGAGTCCCCGCTAGTTGACGTGGCGGTGCAGGACTTGCGCGATTTGGCGGATTTCGGATTGGAGTTCGGCGAATTCGGAGGGGAGGATGGATTGCATGCCGTCGGAGAGGGCTTTTTCGGGCTGGTGATGGACTTCGACGAGGAGGCCGTCACAGCCGACGGCTACGGCGGCGCGGGAGAGCGGCAAAACTTTGTGGCGCTTGCCGGTGCCGTGGCTGGGATCGACGAGGATGGGCAGGTGGCTGCGTTTTTTTACGGCGGGCACCACGGCGAGGTCGAGCGTGTTGCGGGAAAAATCGGAGAAGGTGCGGACGCCGCGTTCGCAGAGCATCACGTTGTAGTTGCCTTCGCTCATCACGTATTCGGCGGCCATCAGGAATTCATCGAGCGTGGCGGACATGCCGCGCTTGAGGAGCACGGGCTTTTTGGCGCGGCCGGCGCGTTTGAGCAGGGAAAAATTCTGCATGTTGCGGGCGCCGATCTGGATCACGTCGGCCCACTCTTCCACTAAATCGAGAGTCTCGTTGTCGATGGCTTCGGTGACGATGCCGAAGCCGTAGTGTTTGCGGACCTGCGCGAGAATTTTCAGGCCGGGGAGGCCGAGTCCCTGAAAGCTGTAGGGCGAGGTGCGGGGCTTGTAGGCGCCGCCGCGGAAGAGGCGGACGCCGGTGGGCTTGAGCTGTTCGGCGATGGCGAGGCACTGCTCCTCGGTTTCGACGGCGCAGGGGCCGGCGGTCATGGCGAGATGTGGGCCGCCGACGAGGACGTCGCCCATGGGAGTGGGGATGCGGACAATGGTGGGATCGGACTTAACGTCGAGAGAGACGAGTTTGTAGGGCTTGGTGACGGGGATGCATTCGACTACGCCGGGCATGGATTCGAGGATGCCGAGATCGACGGCGCCGTTGTTGCCGGTGATGCCGATGGCGGTGCGGCCGGCGCCGGGGATGGGATGGGCTTTCAGGCCGAGCGATTCGATTTTGTCGCAGACGGAGCGGACTTGTTCGTCCGTGGCGTTGGATTGCATGACTACCAGCATTAGTTTGTCCTTTTGGAGCGCGGAATAGTCAGTGTACTAAAGGGGAATGAGTGGGGGCAAATGGGTTGGAAGCGGAAAATAGAAAATTGAAATTGGAAAATGGGAAGAAGGAATTAACGCAGAGGGCGCTGAGAAGAGACGGAGAAGACCCACACGCAACACCGGCGTGTGGGGCACCCAGGTATCGGACTCCAAAGGGGGTGTAGAATGTCGCGGTTGGTTTGGTGGGTGGACCTTCAAAGGAGAATTGGGGATGTTGATGAGAATCGGTGGGAGGGTGAGCGTGAAATTTATTTTTGCGGCGGTGGGAGTGGCGAGTTTGTGTGTGGGGGCGTGGGGGCAGGGGAATACGCCGAGTCCGGCGCTGCTGGTGTTGAGCAAGGAGGAGAGCTTCCTGGCGATTGTGGATCCGGCGACGCTGAAGGTGGTGGGAAAGGTGGACACGGGCGCGCATCCGCATGAAGTGGCTACGAGCGCCGATGGGAAGATTGCGATTGTGACGAATTACGGGAATGACCACGCCGGAACGACGATGTCGGAGATTGATCTGGTTTCGCGCAGTGAAGTGGGGAAGGTGACGTTTCCCGGGCTGGTGGGGCCGCACGGGATCGCGATTCTTGGCAACAAGGCGTATTTCACCGTCGAGGGAGATAAGTCCATCGGCGTGTTTGATTTTGTGGCCAACAACATTGATTTGCACCTGGTGCTGGGGCAGAAGCGGCCGCACATGCTGGTGTTGACGAGGGATGGGCGGACGATGTGCGTGAGCAACATTGAGTCGAACACCGTGTCGGTGGAAGAGATGAAGAAGTCGATCACCGATTGGACGGGAACGAATGTGAAGGTGGGCAAGGGGCCGGAGGGGATTGATATTTCACCGGATGAGAAGGAAGTGTGGGCGGCGAATTCCGGCGATGGGACGGTGTCGATTATTGATGTGAAGTCGAAGAAGGTTGTGGCGACGGTGGATGTGAAGACGAAGCACTCGAACCGGTTGAAATTTACGCCGGACGGGAAGCTGGTGCTGATTTCGGATTTGGGCAGCGGAGATCTGGTGATTGTGGATGCGGCTTCGCGGAAAGAAGTGAAGCGGCTGAACTTAGGAAAGAGCGCCGAGGGGATTTTGATGCAGCCGGCTGGGGCGCGGGCGTTCGTGGCAGTGAGCGGCGATGACAAGGTTGCGGTAGTGGATTTGAAAACGCTGGAAGTGACGACGACGTTTGCGATTGGGGGGAAGGATCCGGATGGGATGGCGTGGAGGAAATGAGGGAAGTGACTGGTGATTGGGAAACCAGACGTAGCGGCCACCTTAAGGTGGCCGCTACAACGAAAATCGGAGGGGATTCGGATGAGCGAACAAACGAAGATTGATATGCCGGTGAGCTTGGTCACGCGGCGTCAGTTGATTTCGGGCGGAGCGGTGGCGTTGGGAATGCTTGCGCTCGGGACCGGCGCGGCGGTGGCTGCGGACGAAGCTGGGGTTTTGCGGGCGGAGGAAGCGATACATCAGGAGCCGGTGTTCAAGGCGAGCCGTAAGCGGGTGTATGAGGCGCTTACGGATGCGAATCAGTTTGGCAAAGTAGTGCAGTTGAGCGCGGCAATGCAGTCGGGCGGAATGAAAACGGGGGCTGCGCCGGTGACGATTAGTCGTGAAGCAGGTGGAGCGTTTGCGGCGTTCGGGGGATATATTTCGGGGCGGCAGATTGAATTGGTGCAGAATGAGCGGATCGTGCAGGTGTGGCGGGCGGGGAGTTGGGACCCGGGATCGTATTCGATCGCTAAGTTTGTGCTGGTGGAGCAGGGAGCGGAGACGAAGATCAAGTTTGACCACACCGGGTTTCCGAAGGGGCAGGCGGAGCATTTGGCGGAGGGATGGAGAATCAACTATTGGGAGCCGCTGGCGAAGTTTTTGGGGGAGGAAGGTAAAAAATAACGCAGAGACGCAGAGAAGAGGAAGCCTTCCTTCTGAAAATCGCAGGATGTGGCACCCAGCTTAGGATTTAAGGTCGGAGAGCTTGGTCTCTTCGGGGACGTTCGTTGGGCTCTCGAACTCCAAGCGGTAGCCATCGGGGTCGGAGAGCGTCGTGACCCACATGGAGTTGCCGACGAAGGGCTCAGAGGCTTGCACACCGCGAGAGCTAACTTCGCGGTAGATTGCAAGAGCGTCTTCACATTGAAAGCTGAGGGATACCCCCAGACCGACTTTTTGATCGGGCGGCAGCGAGCCCTGCCCTTGCTTGGCGAATTCCTGGAGCATCAAGGAAGCTCCGCCAAGCGTGAGCCAACACCAGCGAAGTTTTCCGTCTACCACCCATTGATGTTTCATCGAGAATCCCAACCCTTCTGAGTAGAAGCGGACGGATTGTTGCATGTCGGAGACACGGAAGAAGGGAACTACCTGGCGGACGTTCCTAGCGGCTTGGGGAGCAGTTTGCATGACGGTCGCTCCTAAGGCGCTCTGGGGAGCGCAGGGTTCAATTGGTTGCATAGCATGACGTAAACAGGCGTGCCGGCACAAGAGATGGGGCCCGGTAGCGTCCCGCCTCGGAAAGCGGGCCCTACAAAGGCAAGAGTGATGAGCCGAGAGGCCGTCTGGGGTCGTGTGGTAGAATGGAGGTTTAAACTTGGCTGGATTAAAGCAAGAAGGCGGCGTAAAGCCGCCCTTAGGGAGAAAGTTGTGGCTGGGATGGCGGAATTTCCATTAATTGAGAATACGAAGTTTGAGGCGGACGACGAGTATATCCCGCAACCGGTGGTCGAGCCTGGGCCGCCGGCGTGGATGGACGGGAGCCTGCGGATCGGCATTCACACGTCGATATCGGGGAGCTACCTGAACGCGCTGGAATCGGCGAAGAAGCTGGGGGCGAACGCGCTGCAGATTTTTTCGGCCAGCCCGCGGATGTGGCAGACAGCGAACGTGCGGATTCCGGCTTCGGATGTGGCGGCGTTTCGCGCGCGGCGCGAGGAGTTGGGGCTGGGGCCGCTGGTGATTCACGCGAATTATCTGATCAATCTGGCGGCGTCGCAGCCGATGCTGCGGACGCGGTCGATCCAGGCGTTTCATGAAGAATTGGTGCGCGGGCGGGAACTGGGCGCGGACTTTGTGGTGGTGCATCCGGGGTCGCGCGGCGAATCGTCTGTGGAGCAGGCGATTGCGACGATTATCGAGAGCGTGAAGCAGGCGGCGCGGCGCGTGCCGTTGGGTAAGATGCGGATTTTGATTGAGAACACCGCGGGGATGGGCACGGCGGTGGGTTCGCGGCTGGAAGAGGTGGCGGCGATCGTGCGCGGGCTGCGGGAGATCAAAGCGGCGGTTTGTTTGGATACGGCGCATTTGTTTGCGGCGGGGTATGACATCAAGAGTGAAATTGGACTTGAGCGCGCGATTGAGACCATTGACCGGATCATCGGATTGGAAAATGTGCCGGTGTTTCATGTGAACGATTCGAAGATTCCGTTGGGCGGGCGCGTGGACCGGCACGAGCATATTGGGCACGGGAAGATTGGGGCGGAGGCGTTTTCCAGGATTTTGCGTCAGCCTCGGCTGGGGAGTTTGCCGCCGGTCGGGCTGGCGGGGCGGGCGTTTTTGCTGGAGACGCCGATCGACGATCCGGGGGATGACCGGAAGAATGTGGCAAAGCTGTGGGAACTGGCGGGAGTAGAAGGGCCGGGGGCGGAGAAGGGTTTTTCGATGATGACCTCGGCGATGAAGAAGCAGAAAAAGGAATTGGAGAAGCAGGGAAAGAAGTTTGCGAGTTCGCGGCATTTGCCGGCGGTGAAAAGCAAGAAGAAAAAATAAGAGAAAAACTTAACACAGAGAGCGCTGAGAAAGAGCACAGAGGACACAGAGAAGAGAGGGCTAAGCGGGCGTGGGGGACTACAAGCCGCAGGAGATTGAACGCAAGTGGCAGAAGCGGTGGGCAGAACACCGCGTGTTTGAGACGGAAGCGGAGATAGAAAGCCGACAGCCGGCAGCCGACAGTCGACAGCCTTCGACGAAGAGTGAAGAAAAGAACCCCCAAGACCCAGGTGCAAAGGCGGCACCTGGGGCACCCGGCGCGACCCGGGGGGAGAAGAAGCCTAAATACTATGTGCTGGAAATGCTGCCGTACCCTTCGGGGACGATGCACATGGGGCACATGCGCAACTACACGATCGGGGACGTGGTTGCTCGTGTGAAGCGAATGCGCGGGTTCAACGTGCTGCACCCGATGGGGTGGGACGCGTTTGGCCTGCCGGCGGAAAATGCGGCAATCAAGAACAGGACGCATCCGCGGACCTGGACCAACAACAACATTGCGGAATTTCAGAGGACGCTGCGGCGTTTTGGGTTTTCCTACGACTGGCGAAGAGAAATTTCCACGTGCGAGCCGGAATATTACCGGTGGAACCAGTGGTTTTTCCTGCGGATGCTGGAGCGCGGGATTGCTTATAAGAAGAAGAGCCGGGTGAACTGGTGCCCGAAATGCTGCACGGTGCTGGCGAACGAGCAGGTGGTGAACGGCGGGTTCTGCTGGCGGCATGAAGATACTCGCGTGGAGGCGAGGGAGATTGAGCAGTGGTTTTTGAAGACGACGGCATATTCGGAAGAGTTGCTGGAGGATTTGAAGCAGTTGGAGGGCGGCTGGCCGGATCGCGTGATCGCGATGCAGCGGAATTGGATTGGGAAGAGCGTTGGGGCGAAGGTTTGGTTCGAGATAGACAGCTTACAGTCTACAGTCAGCAGTCAACAGCTGAAGAGGGAAGAGAAGAAAACCCAAGACCCAGGTGCAAAGGCGGCACTTGGGGCACCCGGGGAGAAGATTGAGATTTTTACTACGCGGATAGACACGATTTATGGGGCTAGCGCGATTGTGCTGGCGCCGACTCATCCGCTGGTGGGGCGGTTGATTGTGGGGACGCCGGAGCGGACGAAGAGTGAGAAGAAGTTGGCGGAGATGAAGGTTTCGTCGGTGAAAACGGAGGATATTGCTACCGCGGAGAAGGATGGATTTTTTACGGGACGGTATGCGGTGAATCCGTTTAACGGGGAAAAGACGCCCATTTGGGTGGGGAATTTTGTGCTGCTGGAGTATGGGACCGGAGCGATTATGGCCGTGCCGGCGCATGATGAGCGGGATTTTGAGTTTGCGGTGAAGTTTGGGTTGCCTATTCCGGTGGTGGTGGCGAAAGAGAAGAGTTTTAACACAGAGGGCACAGAGAAAGAGTACAGAGGTCACAGAGACAGCAAGCCCGCGGAGCCGTTTACTGAGTACGGATACAGTGTGAATTCGGGGAAGTATTCGGGGCTGAAATCGGAAGAGGCCATCGAGAAGATGGCTTCTGATGCGGAGGCGAAGGGGTTTGGGAAGAAGGAGACGATTTTCCGGCTGCGAGATTGGGGAATTTCGCGGCAGAGATATTGGGGCACGCCGATCCCGGTGATTTATTGCGAGAAGGATGGGATGGTGCCGGTGCCGGATAAGGATCTGCCGGTGTTGTTGCCGGCGAATCCGCAGTTGACGGGCGAGGGCGAATCGCCGCTGGCGACGGATCCGGAGTTTGTGAATGTGAAGTGCCCGAAGTGCGGCGGGCCGGCGCGGCGCGAGTCGGACACGATGGATACGTTCGTGGATTCGTCGTGGTATTTCTACCGGTATTGCGATCCAAAGAATGATCATGCGCCGTTTGATCCGGCGAAGGCGGCGTATTGGTTTCCGATTGACCAGTATATTGGCGGAATTACGCATGCGATTTTGCACCTGTTGTATTCGCGGTTCTGGTGCAAGGTGATGCGGGATCTGGGATTGGTGAAGCATAGCGAGCCGATTGCTCGGTTGTTTACGCAGGGGATGGTGCAAAAGGGCGGCGTGGCGATGTCGAAGTCGCGCGGGAACGTGGTGGGCGCGGAAGAGATGGCGGAGAAGTATGGGGCGGATACGGGGCGTTTGTATACGCTGTTTGCGGCGCCGCCGGAGAAGGATTTGGAGTGGAGCGAGGAGAGCATCGAGGGGGCGTGGAGATTTTTGAATAGGGTTTACCGGATGGTGGAGAAGCATGCGGGGAGATTAAGAGAAGGGAAAGGCTTTACCACAGAGGGCGCAGAGGGGCCACAGAGTTCACAGAGAAGAGAAACCCAAGACCCAGGTGTAAAGGCGGCACCTGGGGCACCCACCGTACCCACGGAGAAAGAAAGAGAACTGCTGCGGAAGGCGCATCAGACTTTGCAGCGGGTGACGCAGGATTTTGAGGGGCGGTGGCATTTTAATTCGGCGATTGCGCAGATCATGGAGTTGGTAAACGCGATTTATGCCGCGGAACCGTTGGATGACGGAGTCCGGCCGGCGGTGCAGAAGGAAGTGCTGGAGCTGGTGACGTTGATGCTGGCGCCGATGACACCGCATTTGGCGGAAGAGTTGTGGGAAATGCTGGGGCACAAGGATGGCCTGTGGACGGTGGGATGGCCGGCGATTAATGAGGAGCTGGCGAAAGAGGATGAGGTGGAAATTCCGGTGCAGGTGAATGGGAAGGTGCGGGGGAGAGTCACGGTGCGGGCGGGAGCGTCGCAGGATGAGGTGATGAAGCGGGCGCAGGTCGATCCAGGAGTTGCGAGTCATCTGGCGGGGAAGACAATCCGGAAGGTGATTTTTGTGACGGATAAGATGTTGAATATTGTGGTGGGGTGAAAAGAAAGAAAAGGCTTAACACAGAGTGCGCAGAGGAAGAGCACAGAGGGCACAGAGAAGAGAAACCCAAGAGGGGCACGATTTATCGTGCCCCTACACGTTTCCGGATTAGAATCGTCGGTTACATGAGGTGAACTGATGGAAGGGACCGCGAAGATGGCGCAGAGCAACCCACAGGCGACACTGAAGACGGAGCGGGGCGGGATTGTGGTGCTGGATTTTGGGGGGCAGTATACGCAACTGATTGCGCGGCGGGTGCGCGAGCAACAGGTCTTCAGCGCGGTGTTGCCTTGCACGAGCTCGGTCGAAGAGATACGGAAGTTGGAGCCGGCGGGGATCATTTTGTCGGGCGGGCCGAGTTCGGTTTACGACAAGGATGCGCCGGTGTGCGACCCGGCGGTGCTGGCGCAGGGAATTCCGGTGCTGGGAATTTGTTACGGCATGCAGTGGATGGCGAAGAACCTGGGCGGAAAAGTGGAGCCGGTGCAGCGGCGGGAGTACGGTCCGGCGCATTTTAATCTGGAAAAAGCGGAGAGCCACATCCTGGGCGGTTTGCCGGAGACGCTGAAAATCTGGGCGAGCCATGGGGACAACGTGCTGGAGCTGCCGCCGGGATTTCACCTGACGGGGAAGACGGCGAACGCGATTGGGTCGGCGGAAGACCACAAACGGAAAATGTACGCGGTGCAGTTTCACCCGGAAGTGAATCATACGGACCGCGGGACGGAGATTCTGCGGAATTTTCTTTTCCGCGTGTGCAAGGCGGAGCCGAAGTGGAGCGGCAAGGCGTTCATCGAAGAGACGGTGGAAGCGATCCGCGCGAAAGTGGGAACGCACCACGCGATTTGCGGATTGAGCGGCGGTGTGGATTCGACGGTGGCGGCGGTGCTGGTGCATCGCGCGATGGGCGAGCGGCTGACGAACATTTTCGTGAATACCGGGCTGCTGCGGAAGAACGAGTTTGCGCATACGCTGGAGATGTACCGCGAACGGCTGGGGCTGCGGGTGATTGGCGTGGACGCTTCGGAACATTTTCTGGCGAAGCTGGAGGGCGTGAGTGATCCCGAGCAGAAGAGGAAAATTATCGGACGCGAGTTCATCACGATTTTTGCGGCGGAAGCGGAGAAGCTGCAGAAGAGCGCGGCGGGCGCGATCAAATTTCTGGTGCAGGGGACGCTGTATCCGGATGTGATTGAGTCGGTGTCGGTGAAGGGACCGTCGGCGACGATCAAGACGCATCACAATGTGGGCGGGCTGCCGGAGAATATGCCGTTTGCACTGGTGGAGCCTCTGCGGGACTTATTTAAGGATGAAGTGCGACGGATTGGAAAAGACTTAGGATTGCCGGAAGAGATTCTGGTGAAGCACCCGTTTCCGGGGCCGGGGCTGGCGGTGCGGTTGCTGGGGGCGATTACGAAGAAGGATTTGGAGACGCTGCGCGAGGCGGATGCGATTGTGGTGGAAGAGATCCGGCGGGCCGGGTTGTACGAGAAAGTCTGGCAGGCGTTTGCAGTGTTGCTACCGGTACGCAGCGTGGGCGTGATGGGGGATGGAAGGACGTACGGATTGACGGTGGCGGTGCGAGTGGTGCAGTCGGATGACGCGATGACAGCGGACTGGGTGAGATTGCCGGGGGACGTGCTGGAACGGATGTCTACGCGGATTGTGAACGAAGTGCCGGGAGTGACGCGGGTGGTGTACGACGTGAGCAGCAAGCCACCGAGCACGATTGAGTGGGAGTAGAGAAGAGAAAGAGTTGCGCAGAGAGCGCGGGGTTGGCTGAGGAGAGAAGAAAAAGCAGATCCCTCACTCCGGCCAGCAAAAGTCGCTGGCCTCCGTTCGGGATGACAAGTTTACTTTGGCGAAGCTGGAATGAAAAAGCCGCTCGGGCACAGGGGGAGAGCGGCTCTTTCAGTTACTGGTTGTATCTACGCGCGAGCAGAGTAGATTGCGAAACGGCTACCGATTGGCCATTTTTTGGGCCATGTACAATAGCAGCTTGCGATCTTCCTCATCGGCTTTGCTCAGCAAGCGGCGGAGCTTGTTGAGGTAGCGCGCCTCTTTTCCGGCACTGCCCCAGGCGATGTCGTCGGACGACTTGCGCTTGGGAAGGTTCGGAAGTTGAGGCGGCTCTTCGCCGTCGTAGAAGAGTTGATAAAGTGGGCATTCGAGGGCGCGCGCCAGCTTTTCCAGCGTCTCGATGGCCGGGACCGTGTGGCCATTCTCGACGCGAGAAATATAACAACGGAGGAGGCCGGTACGCTTCTCGATATCACCCTGGGAGAGTTTCTTTTCCTCGCGCAGAGCGCGAAGACGATCACCGATAATCATGGGTTGAGTATTCCACACATAGTCACCGGTAGCAAGTCTAAACTAGTGGAAAACTCTGGGATTGGCCGGACTAGGCGGTTAGGCGCGGCTGGACACCCGGGTGGATAGGGGATACAAATAGGCGTAACCAAAGACCTATGGCACGCGTCCCAAAACCAGTGGCTCTGACACTAACAGGTCTGGGAAATCCCAGGACGGCGGAGGTAGGGGTATCCGCACGCGTGGAAGAGGACCGCGAACTGGTCCGGCGCGCGCAAAAGGAAGATAAGGCAGCCTTTGAAGAGCTGATCAGGAGGCACCAAAACCGGGTATTTGCGGTGGCGGGGGGCATCCTGAGGAACCGGGAAGACGTCGAGGACATAGCCCAGCAGGTGTTCCTGAAGGCTTACTTTTCGATAAAGCGGTTCGATCAAAGGGCGGCGTTCAGCACTTGGCTGTATAAGATAACGGTGAATGAATGCTGGGACTTGTTGAGAAAGAAAAAGGTGCGACCGCTGGTGTTTGAGGCGGAGTTGAGCGAAGAGCAGAACCAGGTGTACCAGGCGTCGTCGGAGCAGTCGGATGGCAGGCCGGATGCCGGCGAGCGACTGGCGGTGCGAGAGCAGGTGGAAGAGTTGATGAGCTGCCTGGAAGAACGGGACCGCACGATGCTGGTGCTGAAGGAAGTCCAGGGATTTTCGGTGGAAGAGATTGCGGAGATGATGGAGATCAACGCGAATACGGTGAAGGTAAGGTTGTTCCGTGCTCGGCAACGGATTACGGAGCGGATGAGGCGAAGGCGGGGAGCAAAAGCATAGGCGGAGACACCGGGTCCAGGAGAACAGGAATCGATAGAAAAAGAGGTAAGCAGAGAATGGGGAACCCTTTGAATCGTGAAGAAAAGAATTGCCGGCGATTTCTGGATGCGCTGGAGGAACTGCCCTTGAGCGGCAATACGCGAATGAGCGCTGAGGAATGGCGCGCCGAACTGCCTGAGGTGGAGGAAGTGCATGGGGGCACTTGCGAGGCTTGCCGGGCGGCGCTGGAGGAGTTTGCGGCAACGCGGAATGCGCTGGCTGGTATGACAGTGCAGGAAGCGGGGCCGTGGTTTACGGTGCGAGTAATGGCGGCAATCAACGCGCGGGAAGAAGAAGCGCGGGACGGCGTGTGGATCAGCGTACGCCGGCTGGCGCCGCGGCTGGTGGCGTTGAGCGTGCTGCTGCTGGTGCTGGGCGGAAGCTGGGCGCTGGAGCTGCGAAGGACGGAAGGGATGAACGCAGATCGGCGCGGCGGCGATCTGGTGTTCGATTCGTCGGTTGCGCCGACGTCGTATGACGATGGACTTGGAACGACGAGCGAGGTCAGGCCATGAACCCGGATATCCGAAAGAAGGCGGCAATTTGGCTGGCGCTGGTGTTTATCGTGGGAACGGCGACGGGCGGAGTGTTTGGGTACAGCTTGGCGCGGCGGAGTTATGCCGCGACAAAGGTCGTGATGCCGTCGGAGGCCGAGCGCCGGGCGAAGAAGTTGGCGGACATGACACAAACCGTCGGGCTGACCGCGGAGCAGGCGCAGAAGGCGGAGGGGATCATCAAAGAGGCACAGACGGAGATCCACGCGATTCACGACAAAAGCGACGCGGAAGTGGACGTGGTGCGGATGAAGACGCGGCAGGAGATGCGGACGTTCCTGACGCCGGAACAGTTGCCGAAGTTCGAGCAATATGTGCAGCGGATGGATGAAGAGAGGAAGAAGCAGAAAGAGGCGCAGGGGGGGCGGTAGATTAGAAACTCGAAAATCGAAACCGGAAAATGGGAAGAGGGGAGGCCAGCGGCTTCCCCTTTTTTTGTTTTGACGACTCTTTACTTGGTTTCGAGGTAGAAGCCGTCGCGGGTTTGGACTTGGGCGTCCTTTTGTTTCACGGTTAGGCGGAGCTTGTGGTAGCCGGCGGTGGCGTCAGGCTTGTCGGGGGAATAGCCGAGAACATATTGATTGCGGAGTTCTTCGTCGAGGTCCGCATAGATTTTGTCGAGAGTCTCTTTCTTAGAGACTTCAAAGAAGCGCCCCCCGGAGGTTTTGGCAATTTGCTCGAGGATTTTTTTGCCGTCGGGGCGTGATTCCTCGGTGCGGCGCGGGTAGCCGCCGCCTCTTCCACCTCCCATTCCACCGCCGCCCATGCGCGGTCCTCCGAAACCTCCTCGATTGTCGTGGCCCTCTTCCTTGTCCGCGAAGAGGATGCAATAGATGAGTGTGTCGGCGCGTTGCGCGGATTCGAGGGATTCGGCGAGGGATTCCTTGCTGCCGCGGTCGACGCCGTCGGTGAGGATGATGAGGGCTTTGCGGCCTTGCTGCTTTTTCATGAGTTCGTTGGAGGCGAGGTAGATGGAGTCGTAGAGAAGTGTGCCGCCGCGATGGCCATGGCCGTGGGAGCCGCGCTCGGAGTCGCCTCCGCTACCGCCGCTGCCGCCGGAACCGGATTGCGAAAATTGCGGGCTGTGGATTTGATCGATGGCCGCGAGAAGTTTCTGGCGGGAAGAGGTGAGGTCCTGAAGGAGTTCGACTTCGTGATCGAAGTGGATGAGGAAGGCTTTGTCTTTGTCTTCGCGCAGGACGCGATCGAGGAAAGAGCGGCTGGCGGTGCGTTCCTGGTCGAGGACGCGGCGCTGGCTGAGGCTTGTGTCGACTAAAAGGCCGAGGGTGAGAGGGAGATCGGACTCTTTGGCGAAATAGGTGATGGTCTGGGGTTTGGCGTCCTGTTCGAGGGTGAAGTCGTCTTTGGAGAGATTGCGGACGAGATTGCCGTGCTTGTCGCGGACGGTGGCGAGGAGATTGACGGCGGCGACGTTGAGGGTGATGGGAGGGGATTGCTGGGTGAGGACCGGTAGGGCGGAGAAGAGGAGAAGGAGCGTCGTTGAGGGGAGTTTCCGCAAGATGGGTGGTCGCGCCTTTCCGGAGATTGTTGGAATGATCCCAAGGAGCATTCCCGATCGAGGCGGGAAAAGTTCCCGAGAGGAGAGGCCGCAGAGAGGAATTAACACAGGGGACACGGAGGAGGAGCACGGAGGGCACAGAGAAGAGAAACCCAAGAGGGCGGAGCAAGGTCCGCCCCTACAAAGGCAAGGGGGCCACCTGAAGGTGGCCGCTACTTTTGGTATGCTACGGCGCATGAAACGACACTTTTTGATTGATACGGATACGGCTTCGGATGATGCGGTGGCGTTGATCATGGCGCTGCGCTCGCCGGAGGTTGAGGTTGTGGGGATCACCACGGTTGCTGGGAATGTGGAGGTGCGGCAGGCCAGCCGCAACGCACTGTATACCGCTGAGCTTTGCGGATCGAGCGTGCCGGTGTTTACGGGGGCGGAGAAGCCGCTTGAGCGGGTGCACTGGAGCGCGGACTGGTTTCACGGGCGCGATGGATTGGGGGATCACGGATACCCCGCGCCATGCAGGGGGCCGGAGAAAATGGGTGCGACGCAGGCGATGATCGAATTGATCGAGGCGCACCCGGGAATCGTGATGGTGACGCTGGGGCCGCTGACGAATGTGGCGCTGGCGCTGGAGAGGAGGCCGGAGATTGCGAAGAAGGTGAGCCGGTGCGTGGTGATGGGAGGCGCACTGTGCTGCGAGGGGAATGTGACGCCGGCAGCGGAGTACAACATCTGGTGCGATCCGGAGGCGGCGCGGGCGGTGGCAAGGAGTGGACTGCCGGTGGAGATGGTGGGCTGGCATTTGTGCCGCGGGGAAGCGGTGTTGAATTTGAAGGAGATGGAGAAGGTGAAAGGATTCGGGACGGCGGTCGGGAAATTTGCGATCGAGTGCAACAGCCGGGCGCAGGAAGCGTTTCACGTGCAGACGGGCGAGCACGGAATCTCGCTGCCGGATCCGGTGGCTATGGCGGTGGCGCTGGAAGCATCGATCGTGACGTCGGAGTCAGAACATTTTTGGGATGTGGAGACGGAGAGCGAATTGACGCGGGGAATGACGGTGGTAGACCGGTTGAATGTGGCGGGGGATGAGAGGAATCGCGAGGTGTGGGCGAGGCAGATTGCGAGTGGGCGGAAGGCGAAGATTGTTTGGACGATAGATAATGGGCTATGGAAGGAAGCGCTGTTTGCGAGGTTGAGGTAGAGGGTGTAGACGAGGCAAATGAGGTAAAGGAAGTAAATGAGGTAAAGGATTAGAGCGAAGCGGGGTAGGTTGTCGAGGAGGTTTTGCGACAGACTTGCATTGAGGTCCTTCGGGGCGCGAACGGCGCGCCCCTCAGGAGGACAAATTCCAGTTTGGTGCTGGTGCAGCGGGAAGTAGCGTCCACCTTCAGGTGGACGCTACGGTTGAGGTTTAGAAGCTGAAGATTACGCCGCCTTCGCTGCGGAGGTCCCGCCACTCGTGTTGCGGAATCCCTTCGAAGAGCGGGAAGCCCGGGAGACCAGCTGCGTTGCGAGTCTCCGTGTTGGCGCGAGTGCGATAGAGAGACTCTTCGAAGGCGAAAGAGACCCACTTGTTGAGTTTGTAGTTGAGGGTGCCAACGCTCATGTCGCTGCGCGCGCGGGAGCTGGCTGTGGCTGAAGTGTGCAGAAGGTCCCTGGTGTTGGCTTCGTCGGTGCCATACATCACGTAGAGCGACCAGCCCGAGTGACGACCTTCAGGGTCGTGCCCGAACCAACGCGAAAGGGGCAGGCCGAGTTGCGTGAAGCCGCCCTTGGCGCGGACCGGAAGCTGCGGAACTACGGAAGGAGCACCAGCGGGGTTGACGCCAAAGAAAACGGTAGACGCGCCGTCGATAGAGGTTGTGGACGCGAGATTGGTGAAGCCGCCGGTGGCGTTGTAATTCGACAAGAGCTGGCCGGCGAAATAGTAACGCAGGTCGCTGCCACTGTAGTATTTGCCGATAAGAGTGGCGAAGCGTGTTGGCAGTTGCCATTCAAAGTCCCAGCCGTTGGTGTCGCTGCCTACCCTGACACCTGTGGGGTATGTCTGCCTGTATAGGTCGGCGTTTGTGTTCCCGTTGGTAAGCGGAGCCAAGGGGATGTTAGCGCCACCCAATACGATGGCTGTGCGATGGCCCTCTTCAAAGCTGACGATGAGCTGCGCGGGAGCAACGCCGGGAGAGTTATCGAGCTTAAACTGCCCGACGATGCGGCCTTCGACCTGGGGCGTGTTGCTGTCCGGGCCCTGGCGTTCGCCGTAACCCAACTGGTTGGAAATGTTGGCGGCGGACGGAGTGAGGCCGATGGCAGGCAGAACGACGGCGATTTCCGGCATGAGCTGGAATCTGCCGAAGTCATGCGTGTAGCCGGAGCGGAATTGAGGAGCGCGTTCATAGATGTCGCCGAACGCGATGCCGAGACCGGTGGTTTCCAGCATGTTGGGAAGGGTGGAAGAACCGAACGGCGTCCAGTCCTGTCCCATCACGGCGGTGAGCGTGTTCGTTTCGTTCAACTTCCAGTCAATGCGCCCGTAGGCCAGGCGGATGGAGGGGTTGTAGGAACGAATCGAAGACAGGTTGCGGTTGTCGGAACGGTTGAAGTTTCCTTCAAAGTCCATTTCGAATTTTCCGGTGACCGTGACACTCGAGCTCGGGTCGAGCCACTCGAAGTTGTTGCCGAACCGCGTGGAGCGCGCCTTGATGTGGAACTCTGGCGCGGAGTTGGGGCCGGTATCGCCGAGGAAGCCGGGCAGCGGGAAATCATCACCACCGGGGGACGAACTGTCGTGAATGAAGGTGGCCTTGAGGAAGCCGTAGGGAGTAAGACCTATAGGTCCAAGCTTGATGGCGGCTTTCAAATCACCTTTGGGAATGCCACCCACCGGAAAAACACGAACGGGGTTGGCGGCGGATAGAGTGGTTGGCGAGACGGACGGAGCCACCTGTGGAGGCGTTTGTCCAGCCGGAGTCTGATGCTTGTCTTGATCATCATCAGACGCCAAGTTGGAGGTTGAACCAACCGCAGGAGCGGAAGGATTTGGAGAAGATGGCGCACCTACCGGAACACGGTAGACGGCAGGGATCATGCTCGCGGGGGCCGAGTTGCTGGCCGAAGCGTTCATGATTCCGGGAGCGCCCATCATCTGGTTGTAATCGGCTTGCGAAATGATTCCCTTCATCATCAGGAGTTTTGCAAGCCGCTGATCGGCATCGCTGGCAGACGACGCCTGATTAATTTGTGCGGCTTCTTCCGGAGTGAGAATGCCTTTGGCCTGGAGAACGCGGACGAGCGGGCTGGCAGCCTGCGGATTTGCTGCCTGCTGCTGCGCGACCACATGTCCGGAGCAGACCAAAAATACTGCGAGAAATACAACGAGATACACCACTGCCCCATATTGTTTCCCGAACATTACGAACACCCCCCTGTGACCCACAATTAAGGTGTAGGTCAGGTAATCGAACACGAACGGGCCTCAAACGCCCCGTACTTAATACTGGTCCGCGCTAGATGTCAAGAAATCCTTTGGGGAATAAGCAGAAAAAAACGAATTTCGGGGTGAGCGGAGGGGAGTACTGGGCGTCGCGGGCTGCGGAGGCCAGAGGGGAATGGATTAGCGATAAGGGGAGCTAACTGGAGAGGGAATACGAGATTGTTGGGAGATTAATCATCGCGGGATTCGAAGAGATAGCCGGAGCCGCGGACGGTCTTCAGGAAACGGGGATTTTCGGGATCGGCTTCGATTTTCTCGCGCAGGCGGCGGACGCATACGTCCACACAGCGCGGCGTAAGGAAGTGTTCACCGCCCCAGACGGTGGCGAGGAGTTCCTCGCGGGTGAAGACGCGGCGCGGGTGGGAAGCGAGACGGCATAGCAGGCGAAATTCGAGCAGGCTTGTGGGGACGGATTTGTCGGAGCAGGTGATTTGACTAGTGCCGAGATCGATGCGCAGTTGGTCGAATTTGAGAGCGTGGGGCGATTCACCGGGAGGCTCGGCCCGCCAAAGGAGAAGTTTGACGCGGGCGAGCAGTTCGCGGGGGCTGAAAGGCTTGGTGACGTAATCGTCGGCACCCGCTTCGAAGGCGGCGACGAGGTCGGTTTCGGCGCAGCGGGCGGACAGCATGATGATGGGGAGACGTTGAAGCAAAGGGTGCTTTCTGGCTTCAGCTAGAATCTGCAGGCCGGAAATGCCCGGGAGCATGGTATCGAGCAGGAGGAGGTCGGGAGCGGTCTGCTTGAGCGCAGCGCGGCCGGAAACGCCGTCGGCGGCTTCGGAGACGCGGAAACCGGCTTTGCCTAACTCGTAGCGAACGAGTACCACGATGTCGGGGTCATCTTCGATGATGAGAATGCGTTTCATTTCGAACCTGGGTGGGGAAACAGTGGGGAGAGTGTAGCGCAGGAGGGGCGATTGTGGAAGGGCGGGAGGCGCTGGGGAGAGGGGCCCGGGAAGGGGCGACCATCGTCTGCCTGCGGCAAGCAGGGCGGGCAGGTAAACGCGGTCAGAGTAGACAGAGTTCGCGGGGAGTGGAACCCGGGCAGGGGCACGATGTATCGTGACCCCACCTAATTTGAAGCTCGGCGGGCACGCGAGATGAGTGGAGGGATGGCGGGCAAAGATTTTGCCGCTGCGGGGCGGGAGTTGTGATAGAAGGGCTACAGATTTCGGTCGGAGGGGACTCCGCGAGGGGTTGACCGAAAGACGAGTGCAGACTACGAGGCAAAATCAATGAACACTTTCCCAGTCCTGCTGGCGGCGCTTTGTGTGTACGCGATTGGTTACCGGTATTACAGCGCGTTTATCGCGGCGAAGGCGCTGGCGTTGGACGACCGGCGCGAGACGCCCGCGCACACGTACGAGGATGGGCATAACTATGTGCCATCGCCGAAGTGGGTTTTGTTCGGGCATCACTTCGCGGCAATTGCCGGAGCGGGGCCGCTGGTGGGGCCGACGCTGGCGGCGCAGTTTGGATTCGCGCCGGGATTTCTGTGGATTCTGATCGGGGCGGTGCTGGCGGGTTGCGTGCAGGATTTTATCGTGCTGGTGGCTTCGGTGCGGCACAAGGGGAGATCGCTGGCGGACATAGCGCGGACGGAAGTGAGTGAGTTCACGGGACTGGTGGCCATGTTTGCAGTACTGCTGATTTTGCTGGTGACGCTGGCGGGATTGGGAGTGGTGGTGGTGAATGCGTTGTCGAACAGTCCGTGGGGTGTTTTCACCATCGGGATGACGATTCCGATCGCGCTCCTCATGGGGTGGTTCATGTTCAAGAGCACGCCGGGACAGATCAAGGTGGGTGTGCCGAGCACGGTTGGCGTCGTGCTGCTGCTGGCGAGCGTTTGGGGTGGGCACTGGTTCGCGGGGACGGCGTGGGCGTCTTCGCTGACGTTTACGCCGCACCAGATCACTTGGCTGATGGCGATTTACGGATTTGTGGCGTCCGTGCTGCCGGTGTGGCTGCTGCTGGAGCCGCGGGATTATTTGTCGACGTACGTGAAGCTGGGAACGATTGCGCTGCTGGTGATCGGCGTGTTTATCGTGCATCCGGACATCAAGTTTCCGGCGTTGACGCAATATGTGCATGGCGGCGGGCCGATCATCAAGGGCCCGCTGTTTCCGTTTCTGTTTGTGACCATTGCTTGCGGCGCGATTTCCGGATTTCACTCGCTGGTGAGTTCGGGGACGACGCCGAAGATGCTGAACAAGGAATGCGACGCGCGATTCATCGGGTACGGGGCGATGGTGGCGGAAAGCCTGGTGGCGGTGCTTTCGCTGATCGCGGCTTGCTCGCTGTTTCCGGGGGATTATTTCGGGATCAACGTGCCGGCGGATGCGTTTGCGAAGCTGGGACTGCACACGGTGAACCTGGACCTGTTCTCGAGCGAGGTGGGAGAAAAGCTGGCGGGACGGACGGGCGGTGCGGTTTCGCTGGCCGTGGGCATGGCGCAGATTTTCCGGGGAATTCCGGGGATGACGCGGCTGATGGGCTACTGGTATCACTACGCGATCATGTTTGAAGCGCTGTTTATTTTGACGACGATTGATACGGGGACGCGCGTGGCGCGGTACGTTTTGCAGGAGCTTATGGGCAAAGTGCATAAGCCGTTTGCGAATCATGCCTGGCAACCGGGGAATATGATCACCACGTTTTTTGTGGTGCTGGGGTGGGGCTACCTGATTTACACGGGGAATATTTCCACGCTGTGGCCCCTGTTTGGCACGGGGAACCAGTTGCTGGCGACGATTGCGCTGGCGGTGGGGACGGCGTTCCTGATCAACATGGGGAAGGCGAAATATGCGTGGATCACGGTGGCGCCGATGCTGTTTGTGGGGACGACGACGCTGACGGCGGGCGTGCTTTCGATCAAGAATATTTTCTGGCCGCTGACGAAGAAGCCTGGATTCGTGTTCCAGGGATACCTGGATTCGACGTTGATGGCAATTTTCGTGACGGGCGTGGTGCTGGTGCTGCTGAATGTGGCGCGGCGGTGCTGGCAGACGCTGCATGGGGAGCCGATACCGCAGGAGGCGTTTGGACCGCCGGCGGTGGGAGAGGGGTTGCCTTCGAGCGGGTGTTGCTAGGAGTGAGGAGAGCTAAACGCAGAGACGCTGAGGGCGCAGAGAAAAGAAGAGGAGAGAACGGAAAAGTTTTGGCTTTTGATCGTAAGAGCCCACCCTTCGCGAAAGGCGCGAAGAGTGGGGCACCCTCAAGTTCAGATGATGGGCGACCTAACGTAGGTCGAAGAGCACAGGCAGGAATGCCTGTGCCACATCGGAAAAAAAGAATGGCCGGTCAGGGGACCGGCCAGTTTTATTTTTGGGAGGAGAAAAAGTCACTTGGTGCTTTTGCTTTTTGGGGAGGCTTTTTGCAAAGTGGCTAACAGCATTTTTGCGCTGGGTGGCACCGGCACGGCGTGCTTGAAGACGATGTCTTTAGCGCTGATTTCCTTGCCGTAGAGTTTTTTGTTGGCGCTATTGTCGGCGCGGAGGGTGGAGCCTTCGAGCGAGATGCCGGCGAAGAGGCCGCGGGCGCGGGAGTAGGAAAGAACCTCGGCGCGCAGGGCGACATCGGTTTCGGCGGAGGCGGTGCGGCCGACAGGGCCAGCGGCGGCGCTGGCGTCACCACCGAGCTTGACCTTGCTGCTGAGAATGCTGGTGGCGGAGCGATCGCTCATCAGGAGGAGAACGAAATCGGTGGCGTTGCCGCCGAGTTGCAGGCCGGCGCTGCCGCCTTCAAGAGCCATCATTGTGGGTGCGCCCCAAGAGCCGTGGAAAGTGCTGCCGCCGCGGCAGGTCATGACGCCGCGGCCATAGCTTCCCCCGATGCCGATGGCGAATTTGAGGACGGACGGTAGAATGACGACGCATTTGGTCTTGTCGAGGACGTCCTGAGGAATACTATCGGGCGCGTCGAGAATTTCCTTGAAAACCTTACCTGCGTTTTCAACCCGGCTTTCTTCTTTATCTTCTTTTTCCTGGGCAACTGCCGGAAGTGCCAACAGGGAGAGCAAAGGGATCACCAGCCAGATTCTTTTCATAAATTCTCCTTAGTGAGTCAGTCAGCTCAATCAGCGAATCGTTGAAAATGCGCGATGAGCTTGCGCAGGATGTAATCCGGCGCGCGGGTTTGTTTTTCATACCTATTGTTGGATGGAGTGGCAAGCAAAAAAGGTGATGAAAAAGTTGGCCCGGAATTTCACGGTTCGAGCGAAGAGGTGTAGGCGGCGATGGCAATAATGTCGTACAGCGAGAGATTAGCGACGACGGGTTTCATCTTCGGGATATTGGCGCCGGCGCGGGCGCCGCTTTGCATGTCGTAAAGCTGGCGGACGATGTAGCTGGGGGAGCGCCCGGCGATGGAAGGCACGTCTTTGAGTCCCTTGAGATTGGGGCCGTGGCAGGTGGCGCAGATGATGGTTTTGCCGTTGGCGCCGGTGGTGACGAGCGATCGGCCGCGCTTGAGGCTGCCGGGGGGGACGTAGGCGATGAAGGCGGAGGAGTCGTCGCGGAGTTCGGTGCGTTCGAGATTCTCCGGCGTTTCAATGATGCGGTCGCCGATGGATTCCATTTCGTGGGGCGTGGAGACGACGAGCATCCATCCCGCGACGTGGGTTTTGGGAACAAACTTGGCTTCGACGACGCGGATCCAGAGCTTGGGTTTCAGGGCGGCGAAGTATTCGGCGGCGATTTGAATTTCGGAATCGCTCGCTTTGGCTGCGACGGCGATCATGTTGCTGACGGGTTTCAAGTCTGGGTCGGAGCTTTTGCGGGCGCCGCTTTTGAAGTCGGCGAGCTGCTGGACGATGTAGGCGGCGGAGAGGCCCGCGAGGCTGGAATTTTCCGGGCGGCCCTCGCCGTTGGAGAGATGGCAATAACCGCAGGCGTAGACGTCGGGACGGCGGCCGTGGGCGACGATCTCCGGCAGTTTGGGGTGAGCGGACGGATGCCAGTCGGGGACGTTGAAGAAGTCGTGAACTTGCGACTGAGTGAAAGCCATTTTGCTGCCGGGAACGTGGAGAAGCGTAGTTTCGTCGGGTTTGGCGGAGGCGTCTGCTGATGGGCCTGCAGGATTGACGGCGTAGGCCCAATAGGGCGGCGGCTCAATGGGTGCCTGCGAAAGTTGGGATTGGGTCTGGCTGGACCCCGCGGCGGCGAGGAAGAGGGCTGCGGCGAGGAGAGCTGCGGCCATGGACTTGAGTTTGAGGTGATGCACGCGGAACCTTTCTGGCGGCCGAGGGACCGCTGAAACTTGTTGGGAAACCGATCAGCGAGCTTGCTGTGCGCCGATCAGAGCCACAGCAATGGTGCAATCCTTGGAGGAGCGGTTCTGCCAGGCGTGGCGGGTGCCGTTCTGAATGACGCAATCGCCGGCTTTGAGGAGGACTTCGGCGCCGTCGTCGAGTTCAAGATAGACTTCGCCGGAAAGGACGACGTCGAAGTCCACCGTGTCGGTGGTGTGCATGCCGGGGTGCGTTGGTTCAAGGACTTCAACCATGCCGGGAAGCTTGGACTGGATTTCGGCGAAGGCGGCCGGGAGATCGGTGTTCTCGGGAATTTTGTTGGTGCCGGGGGGAATGGTGAAGAAGGCGAAACGAAAACCGCCGGCGGGAGGGAAGTAGCGGGGATGAGGGGGAAGAGTGCCGTCGCTGGGGAGCTTTGGAATGGAATCGGCGCCCCAGAGGCGATGGAACTCGAAGCCGGGCAGCAGCGAGAGGGTGACAGGTGCGACGGAGGCGTCTTTCACGAAGACGGATTTGCCGGAGGAGTTGCGGCCGGTGATGACGCAGCGGACGTTCAAGCGGAGGCTCCTGGGATGGGGAAGTGTGTGGAGATTGTACGTTTTCCAGCTTGATTGGGGAAGTGGAGAAGAAGGAGAAGAAAAACTAACGCAGAGACACAGAGGGCGCAGAGAAAAGAGGAAGGAAAAGTGGGAAGGATTGAAAGCGTAAGAGCGCTGGTGGAGAGGCACCCGTTGGGCGGGCTTAGGGCAGGCCACACTCCGAAGCCGGAGATTCCGGGTGCGAAATCGATTCGAAACTAGGAGGGGGTTGTTCGGCGTTTGGTAGACAGGGCGATGGCGGCGAGGCCGGCGGCAAGCAGGAGGATGGTTGCCGGCTCCGGAGTGTTGACTGGGCCGGGAGTGGATACATTCACCAAACTGGAAAAGGTGGAGACGGAAGGACTGGCCGAGTCCAGGTTGATGGCCAGCAGATTTCCAGTGAGGGGATCCGACGGGGAGAGGAAACTGCCGCTGGGGTTGACAATGGAGATGGAAAACTGATCAGGCGTGCCGCCGGCGTCGACGTTTGTGGTCAGGTTCAAAAGGAAAGAAAGGGAAGAGCCGGCCGAGAAAGTTTCGGCGAAGACGTTTGTGAAGGAGCTGTCGGTGAGAGAAACGGTGGAGGAGATGCCGCCGCTGGCGCCGCCGAATGTATTGGCGAGGTCCACGGCCCCCACGCTGCCACCGCCAAGGGCGAACGTGGTCATAGTGGCAGTGTTATTGGCGTCGCCGGTGCCGCTGCCGTCGGTAAGGATAAAGAAGATTTCGGATCCAGGGCTGATGGGCAGACCGGAAGTGTTGATCGAGACGTCGAGGGAAATTCCGGTGGCGAAAGAAGTTGGCGCGCCGAAAATAACGAGCAGCGTCGCGACCGTGACGATCAACAAAAGTGAGTTTCTCATTGTGGTTATTGTTCCCTTCATGGTTGCGCGCCTGCAAGGACGCGAGTGGAATAGCTGAAGCTGGCGCGCGTGGGATCGCTGAACTGCAGGACGACGGAGACGCTGGCGCCGGGAGCGAGCGGCCCGGTAATTGAGGCGTACGGACTGCCGAGAGGCAGGGCGCACGCGGTGGTTCCTGCTGAATTGAACAGCGTTGCGCTGACGCTGAGGCCGTCGATGGCGAGCGAAATGGGCCCGGCGATGGGGCTGGCGGAATTGTTTTTCAGTGTGATGGTTTGTGCGTAACGCCTCGAGAGGGGGTTATAGCTGTAGCCGGAGCGCGTGACGGAGACGGAACTGCTGACGTCGGTGGCGCAGAGAGGAATGCCGGTTCCTGAGAAGGAGATAAAAGTTTGCGGTGTGGGAGTGCCCGCGGCGTTGCTGGCGATGTTGAGAGTGGCGCTCTCCGGGCCAAGAATCGAGGCCCTGAAAAAGAATTGGAGATGGCAGGTGTCGCCTATCCCGAGCGTGGACGAGGGCGCCGGGCAGTCATTGCTGAAGATAACGAAATCAGTTGGGTTCGCGCCCGTCATGGTGAAGCCCAAGATTGTCAGTGGGGCGTAGCCGGTGTTTGTCAGGGTCGCTGATTGCAGGGGAGAGGAGAAGCTCAGGAAAGAGTTGCCGAAGGAAAGGCTGTTGGTGGAGAGAGTCGCCTCTGGGAAAGCACTGGGGATTTTGGCGACGTAGGCGTTGTAGGCGACGCCGGAAGTTCCGCCGATAGTGCTTTGGAAAGCGGTAGACGTAACCGGGATAGCGGAGGAATAAGCAGAGCCCGCAAAGTAGGCGTTACCGACGCCATCCGCGGAGACAGCTGTGCCGACACTGCCGGTGTTATATCCAAACTCGTTGTCATCGGCGGTGAGGAGATAGGAATAGATAATCGCCGAGCCTTGAGGATTCAGCATGGTGACGAAGGCACCGCCAAAGCAAGCAGGGGAGGCGGTCAAACAGTCGCCATTGAGCAGATTGCCCGGGAAAGTGGCGAGTGCAACGGGAGGAAAAGGCGGCAGTGGTGGCGGCGAACCAATGGTGACGACAGGCACAAGCGGGCGGAGGTAGCTGACCAGGGCTCCTCCGCTGATGAAGGCGTTGCCATTGGGATCGACAGCCAGGGCGGTGGCCGGTAGACCAAAGTCAGGGCCGTCAAGGAAGCCGCCGAGACGCGCGGTGTAGGCCAAAGCAGTCGCGGTGGGGTTGAGCTTGCTTACGTAAACGAACTCGACGATGCCATGCGCGCCGTTGCAGTCGGTGTCGATCGAGTCACCCGCGGGAGCAGATGTACAGATGTCGAAGGCCCCGGGAGAAGGCGCGAGAATATTGTCAAACGCCCTGCCTGAGGCATAGGTGCTGCCGTCGCCGCCGACGGCAATGCCGTCAATCGTCTCCGGGAAAAGGGTGCCCCAGAGGAGGGCGCTGGAGCCGGGTTTCGTGAAGTCAAATTTGGCGATGAACCCTGCAGAGCCGCCTTGCGATAAACGCAAGGAGCTTGTCTGAAACGTTCCTTGAGTGACGAGGGCGCCGTCATATGTGGATCCAGCCAAATAAACATCATCGGAAGCATCCAAGGCCAAGCCGACAGGAACATCGAAGTAGACCAGGGTGCTGTAAATCATGGAGGCCGAGCCAGTCTTGGTAGGGTCGAACTCGGTCAAGAATCCATTGACGGGGAGATTGTTGCAACTGCCCAGGCAAACGAAACCACCGTAGAACGGATTCGCGGTCATGGGGAAATCGAAATCGGGGGTCCCGCCAGCCACATAGGCAATGCCGTTGTGGTCGACGGCTATGCCGGTGGGCGTAACTCCGGGGTAGTCATTACCCCAATAGTTTGTAGTATCGGGCGCTCCTAAATGACCACCGAGATCGGTGGAATAGAGTAACGCTCCAGAAGCACTAAATTTAGCAACAAAAGCGGCGCCGGCGACGCAAACGGGGCTGGGACCTTTATCAGGCGGAAATGTGCAGATTGATCCTCCAGAATATAAGTTAATGCCTCCGACAATTGGAAAGTCGAAAGATGAGGTGCTGCCGGCCACATAAGCATTTCCCAAGCCATCGACAGCGATAGCGGTGCCGCGATTCACACCCTCGGCGAGCGCATAATAGACGGTTTCGGGTTGGCCTAAACCGTTCAGGACGGTTACCGGAACGAAGACGCCTCCACCTCCGAGGAAAGTTGAATAGACCAGGGAGTTGGCACCTGATTGCGTGGTGTCAATTTTGGTGATGAATGCATCGGTGGCCGGCGGAGTTGTAATTGGCGGGGAATACGTCGTCGATCCGCCAAAGGTGGCCTGATAGGCATTTTTCACAGGGAAATCGGTAGATGTCGTCGATCCGGTCAGATAAACGGACCCGGTATTGTCGGAGGTGACAGCGAAGGCGTTATCAGTGCCGCTGCCACCGAGATATGAGGCGTAAGCCAGAATGGGATCGATCACGAGTGGTTGTTTGCGATTGTAAGCTGCGACGCGGAAGCTGATTTCGTGCGGGCCTCGACGAACGAAGCGGCCTTCGACGGGCGTTTTTATTTGTGCATCGGATTGCTGATAGATGAACGGCTTGGAGAAACGCAGCGTCCCGCCGGGAACGTCAAGGATAAGATTTCCATTGGCATCGAGAGAGATTTTTCCGGCGCCGTCAACGCGGAGGCGGATTTTGGAGGGATCCGCACCGGGGGCCACGATGAAGTCGTGTTCGAGCTGGGACTGATTTCCGTAGTAGACGATGTCAATGCCGGGATAAAGATTTTTGTAGCGCACACGGGAGAAGTGAGGAACGTTGGTGCGCCACTTGGCGGGATCATTGCCGACGTAGTAGTTGCTCACACCGGGTTGCTGATCGAGGCCTTCGATTTGTGCGGAGGGATTGGCGCCCAGGAAACGCAAGCGCAACGTGGCGTAGAAATTCGGAGTGTTCACGCCGTTGGCCGAAGAGGGAACGCCACGGTCTTTAGCTTGCGTGGAAGAGCCGGCGGAAGAGGAACGCAAGCCGAGGTCGGCTTCAGCGGGGCTCAGCAAGAGCGTGTAGCCGCTGCCACGGGCGAGAAATTTGAATTGAGAATCGGCTTGACCCTGATTGGGTTCGAAGCTCATTGGCAGCTTGGCGTAATTGGCGGCGGTTGGAGTGTTGGGATTGGCGAACGCCGTTGCGGAGAGGCAAAGCGCAAACGCTGCCGTCGAGATCGCGCGGAATCGGAAGTTCATGTTTCCTCCCAGATCAGCCTTGTGCCGAATCGGAAATCAGCGCGCGCCGCGAACATGGCTGAGGTCCGGGCACGCTGATAAGTGTGCAAGCGGACGCCCTGAGTCCTACAGGAGAGCGTGAGCACCAATTAAATTGGGATTAATTTGGTGGCGGGGCGAATTAATCGTTCAAGAGCTGGTGAGTGTGTGAATTGGAATGGAGATTAATTTTAGCCAGATAAGATTTCCGGGGCAGTGCAGCGAACAAGAGCCCGGCGGCAGCGAAAGGGCAGAAATTCAGGAGTTGGGATGCGCGCAAAGAAGGAGGAAGGGTGCCAGAAGTGTGCAAACTGTTTCCTTTTGCGGGGTTACGGGAGGTCTGGGGGGACTTGAGCAGCGCCGCTGAAGCGGCACGGAAGAAGATGGTTCGCGGGGCAAGATGTGCATATAATGCCGCCGTACCCCGCAAAGAACGACGCCGGTCGTGCACCGGTTAGTTACATTTCAAGAAAATGCCCAGGGACCCCAATGCTATTTGGCTGTTTGGGCCCTTTTGTTTGGACCCAGAGCAACGGGTACTGCTGCGCGAGGGCAAGCCCATCGCGCTGACTTCCAAGGCGTTCGAAATCCTTCATTTGCTGGTGGAGAATCACGGCCGTGCGCTCTCGAAAGAAGAGATGATGCGGCAAGTGTGGCCGGACAGTTTTGTGGACGAATCGAACCTGGCACAACATATTTTCCACTTGCGAAAAGTGCTGGGGGATACGCATGAAGGCCAGGCATATATCGAGACGCTGCCGCGGCACGGGTACCGGTTCGTGGCGGCGGTGCAGCAGGCGCAGGGGAAAGGCGCCGAGGATGCGGTTACCAACGGCGACGCCCGCCGGGCAACAGCAGCGGGCGTGGGCCGAAGCTCAACGAAATTGCGTTGGGTGATTGGGGTTGCGGCGAGTTTCCTGCTGGCAGTTTTCTCGCTGGTGTATGTGGAGCGCGGACGGATGCGGGATCCGGGTCCTGCGAGCAGCGGAAAGGTGATGCTGGCAGTATTGGCGTTTGAAAATTTGAGCGGCGATCCGCAACAGGAATACCTGAGCAGCGGGTTGACCGAGGAGTTGATCACCCAGTTGGGGAGCCTGGACCCGGGCCGACTTGGAGTGATTGCGCGGACTTCCGCCATGCAATACAAAGACTCGCATAAAGATGTGCGGCAAATCTCGCGCGAGCTTGGAGTGGACTATGTACTGGAAGGGAGCGTGCGCCGGGATGGGGAGCGAGTGCGGATCACCGCGCAACTGATTCAGGTGAAGGATCAGACACATCTATGGGCGAAAGAATACGACCGCGGCCTGAAAGATATCTTGGGACTGGAAAGCGAAGTGGCGGGGGAAGTGGCGCGAGAAATCCGGTTGCGCTTGACTCCGGTGGAAAGCGCGCGGCTGGCGAAGGCGCGCCCGGTGGATCCGGACGCCTACGAGTTTTATTTGAAGGGGCGGTATTTCTGGAACAAGCGAAACGAGGCGGCGTATGTAAAAGCGATTGATTATTTTAACCAGGCCATCGCGCGTGATCCGCAATACGCACGGGCGTATAGCGGGCTGGCGGATGCTTATGCGCTGCTGGGGTCGTGGCCTAACGCCGAAGTGCCGCGGCGGGTGGCGATGCCGCGGGCGAAGGAGGCGGCGCTGACGGCGTTGAAGCTGGATGATTCGCTGGCGGAGGCGCACGCGTCGCTGGCCTTTGTGGAAATGCATTATGAGTGGAACTGGAAGGAATCGGAAAAGGAATTCCGGCGGGCGATCGAGCTGAATCCCAATTATGCGACAGCCCACCAGTGGTTTGCGTATTGGCTGATGGCACAGGGACGGGCGGACGAATCGATTGCTGAGAATGAATTGGCGCGGAAAGCCGATCCATTGTCGATCATTATCCGGACGGACGCTGCGGATTTGCTTTGTGCGGCGGGAAGATTCGACGAAGCCATCCAAAAAGCACGGGAAGCGATGGATCTCGACCCTGATTTCCGGCTCGGACATTACTTTCTGGGGCTGGCGTATTCGGGGAAACAGATGTATCCAGAAGCGCTCGCGGAATACCAAAAGGGCGTCGCCAGGGACAGCAATGACGAATGGGCGCTCTCGGGCCTGGGCTGGGTGTATGCATTGATGCATGACCGAACGAAGGCGGAAGAGATTATTCGGCGACTGAGGCAGGATGCCCGGGAACGGCCGGATCTGGCGCTGGAAATTGCGATCATTTATTCGGCACTGGGGGAGAAGAACGAGGCGTTTGATTGGCTTGAGAAAGCCTATCAAAATCGCGACGGCGGACTCATGTTAGTTAACTCGTATTGGTATTTTAGGCAGATTCGCTCCGATCCGCGTTTTGCGGAGTTTGTGAAGAAGATCGGGTTGCCGGAATGAGGGTGATGTATTGATGGGGGAGGTGGAAAGGGTGAGAAGAAAAAGATAACGCCGAGACGTTGAGGACGTAGAGCAGAGGCTGGCTTGAAAGCTAGCGATTAAGAGGCGAGTGATTTTTTGGGTGGAGGTGTTAAGTGCGTAAAAGCGGAAGCTTTGCTTCCGCACTCAAGAGGGCTAGACGGGGAGGGATTCGGCCAAGAGCTTGGCTTTGGATACGCGCTTGGGGAGCGGTGCGTCTTTGAGGGATTCACCGACCTGGCCGACGACGCTTTCGCGGGAGAAGGGCTTTTGGAGGAAGAAGGCGTCCTGGAGAAAATTGTCGTCGGGAGCGGATTGTTCCAGGTAGCCGGTCATGTAGACAATTTTGAGATGCGGCAGCAAAGAGGTGAGGCGCTTGGTGAGGGCAGGGCCGCGCATTTTGGGCATGACGATGTCGGTGAGAACGACGTGGATGGAATTGCCGAAACGTTTTGCGATCTCGAGGGCTTCCAGGCCGTCCTCGGCCGTGAGGACGCTATAGCCGGCGGATTTGAGGAATTCGCAGGCGAGTTCCCGGACTTCGCGTTCGTCCTCGACGACGAGAACGGTTTTGCGGCCAATGACGGTTTCGTGGACTTCGGGAAGAGGAGGAGCGGTGACGAGTTGCTCGAAAGTTTGCGGCAGATAGACTTTAAAGCGAGCGCCGCTGCCGGGGGCGGAGTCGACTTGGATGAAGCCGCCGCTCTGCTGGACGATGCCGTAGACGGTGGCGAGGCCGAGGCCGGTGCCTTTGCCGGGTTCCTTGGTGGTGAAGAAAGGCTCGAAGATGCGGGCCTTGGTGGCGGCGTCCATGCCATGGCCGGTATCGGAAACGGTGATGACCACGTAATCTCCACGCTCGACGGAGGAATGGAAATGCGCGTTTTTGTGGTCGACAAAAAGGTTTTGCGTTTCGATAGTGAGTTTGCCGCCGAGAGGCATGGCATCGCTGGCGTTGACGGTGAGATTGAGGAGCACCTGCTCGAGTTGGCTGGGGTCGGCCTTAATGCGGCCGAGAGAATCGCCGAGGCGCAGGCTGAATTCGATGTCCTCGCGAACCAGGCGGCGGAGGAGCTTGCCCATGTCGGCGATGAGTTCGTTAAGGTCGAGTACTTTGGGCTGAAGGACTTGCATGCGGCTGAAGGCGAGCATCTGGCGTGTGAGGGCAGCGGCGCGGTCGGAGGTTTTGCGAATCTGCTGGGAGCTGCGGTAGAGGGGATCTTCGGGCTGCAGGCGGTCGAGAAGCAGGTCGCTGTGGCCGCGGATTACGGTTAAAAGGTTGTTGAAGTCGTGGGCAACGCCGCCGGCCATGCGGCCGAGGGCCTCCATCTTTTGCGCCTGGCGGAGCTGGCCTTCGAGCTGTTCGCGCTGGGTCTCGTTACGCTCCAGGGTGTCGCGCATCCCGTCAAAGGCGCGGGTTAATTCCGACAATTCGTCGTGGCCGCTGGCTTCGAGAGGATATTCCCTGTCGCCGCGCGCTAGTGCGTGCACACCTTTGACGAGGGATTCCAGGGGACGCGTGACCGTATCAGAGATCAGGAAGATGAGCACGGCGCCGGCGATGATGGCTATGAAGCCCAGGCCGAGGAGAAGACGATTGAGGCGCTGAAGATATGCGTCGGCTTCGCGATGAGATTTAAGGACGACGATGTCCGCAACCGGCTGGAGTCCCGGGGCGAGTTCGACGGCGCTGGCGTGATAGCGCTCGTTGCCGAGATTCAATTCGGTGGGAACAAACTGGTCGGGAAAGGTGCGGGAGAATTCGGCTTCCTTCAGCAAGGGAAGCGTGCTGACGGCGACTTTGCCGGCTTCGCGGAAGATGATGTCGCTGGAGGTGATGCGCGCGAGATCCGCAGCGGCGCGTTCATTGATCAGGCGGCCGACGACGACAAAGCCGAGGAGATTTTTGCGCGAATTGTTGTCGTAAAAAGGCTGAAGGACGACTTGATAGAGGCTGGTGCCGCTGAACCACCAGCTGGAAATTTCTCCGCGATTGATGGAGCGCGAAACCATTTCCTGGGCGGCGGCGATAGTGAGAGAAAAGGTGGTGGAATGGAGGGCGACGATTTTGCCACTCTTGTTGGCAAGCACGAACAGATTGCAGTCGTCGGACTGCCAAGGGTCTTCACTGGCGTCGCGGATGGCGGTGGGGTCGCCATTGCGCATGTAGGCGAGAGAGGCGAGCAGATCGGCTTTGCGGCTGAGGGAGGTTTTCTGCTGGCGATGAACAGCCTGCACGGTGAGGGTGGCGTTTTGCGAGTCGAGTTCGATCTGGTGCTCGACTTGGGCCTGCGCGTTGCGGCGGACAACAAGCAGAGTGAGGCTGGTGAGCGCGGCGGTGAGGAAGATGAAGGAGAAGAGGAGCTTGGTGCGCAGACGGAGACTGCCGGTGCTGTGACGCAAAAGGTCTGCGACAGAGCGGCTGGGCAGGAGCCGGGTGCGGAGCTGGTTGTACGTCACAGGGCAAGTAGAGTACGAGGGGAGGCTTTCGGGGAAAATGGGTCAGTAGTACCGTTTTCACGGTACGAGAAGTAACTAGTGATATGAATGGTAACTGTTTAAGTTATTGGTGCGGAAGGAGTTGTGCGTACTGGCTGCAGGGGTGAATGAAATAGACAACATCAATATTCGGGAAATGTCGCGATCAGCAGACGGCCAGAGAGGGAGGGTGGAAATCGCAACTGCGACGGAACCAGAAGGTCGTGAAGGCGCGCGGGGCAAGTTTGATGAGATATTTTCGGAAGTGGACAAGGGCGCGATTTTGCATTTGGGCGAAACGGCCGGCTTCGCGCGACATGAAGAGGACTTCGAGGCAGCGCGGGTAGCGGGAGTGCTCATAGAGACGAAGGGCGCGCCGGAGGTTGGAATGAGTCTGGAGAGAGGACGCGAGGACGACGGCATCTTCGATGGCGAGGCAGGCGCCCTGACCAAAGTTGGGACTGATGGGGTGGGCGGCGTCGCCGAGGATGGCGACGCGACCGACTACCCAGGGGAGCGTTACCAAGCGGTCCTGAACTTTTGTGCAGATTGCGCTTTCGGCGTCTGCGATGAGGTTGGGGATGGGAGCGTGCCAGCCAGAGAAGAGTGATTGCAACACGGCGCGCTCGCTGTGATCGCGAGGCAGTAGGGAGTTGTTAGCTACAGCGTACCAGTGAATGCGACCCGGGCTGAGGCGAAGAATGCCGAAGCGAGTGCCGTGGCCGTAGGATTCGGAAAAGTCGCCGTCGTGCTCGATGCCGAGGTGACGAGTCTCGTCCTCCGAGTTGATGTTGGTCATGCCGCGCCAGACGCTGTATGGACGATTGGTGAGTTTGCTTTTGAGGCCGAGGGATTGGCGAACCGCCGAGTGAATGCCGTCGCAAGCGACGACGAAATCCGCTTCGGCAGAGGCTCCATTTTCAAAGTGAATCAGGACGGAGTTGGGACGCTGCTCGAGGCTCGAGAAGGTATGGTCCAGGTGGATGCAACGGGACGACACGGCCTCTGCGAGGGCAGATTGCAATTCGGCGCGATGGATGGCGATGCCGGTGCAATCAGTGACGGGGAGTGGGAGAGTTTTGATGCGTTCCCCGAAGGCGTCTTTCATGAGCATGCGGCGAAGTGGGCGGGCACGAGTGTTGATCCGGGGAAGAATGTCCGGGTCGATTTGATTGAGGGATCTGACGGCATTGGGCCAAAGGCTGATGCCGGAGCCGACTTCTTTTAATTCCGTGGCGCGTTCGTAGACGTCCACAGCGAAGCCGATTTTACGGAGGGCGATGGCCGCGGTGAGTCCGCCGATGCCGCCGCCGATAATTGCCGCACGTTTCACGGTTGCCCCATAAAAGAGTAAGGCGAGAGGGAAATGGAGTTGTCAGGAAAAGGTCTTTTGGAAGCAAACAAATTGTTCGGGGAATTTGGGGCAGGAAGTTCGGAGGATTGCTGCGGGCAAGGATCAGTGTGGCGCGGCGATTGTCTGCAACTAAGCGGTGTCCGATATTGAACAGTTAGCCGCTTCTTGGAGTCTTAAAATCCGTTCACGGAGCATCCGGGAAGCTGTACCAGTTCTTCTGCACGATACGAAGTTCGAGATACTTCCTGAGCTGGAACCGGGATGGAAGTTCCGCCCGAATGAAGATCCTTATGAAAACGCATTTTATTATTTGCAACGAAGCGGATTACTTGCAGGCTCACCTGACGTTTCTTGGAAGGACGCCACGCCCCGAGAATCCGTCTGTCCATGACTTCAAGAGGCGGGTAAGCTCGCTGTTGAAGAAACGGGTTATGGCGGGCAAAACTGGCCGGAGCAAGCTGAGAGGGCGGCCGAAATGAAAAACCCCGCCCGGATCCGGACGGGGTTTTTCAGGTTGAGGGTTTTGGGCGACCGGTTAAGCGGTCAGAAGGCGACGGCCAGAAAAAGCGGCCAAGGCCAGCAAACCGGCGGCGAGTACCGTCAGAGAACTGGGTTCAGGACTTGGGACGGTCGGGCCGTTGACCAAGCCAACGGTTGTGTATGGAGTGGTGAACGGCGGCGAGCCACCATAACCAGCGAGAAAGGCTCCGGCACTCAGACCAGAGCCGCTAACGGTAATCGTGTAGGGCGTCCAGCTGTTGAACGCACCGGTGAATGAGTATTCAAAGACATCAAAGGAGGAAGGTGTGCTTCCGAACGCGGCCACTTCATTGCTCCCGAACAAGTTGGTGGCGTTCAGTGAGCCATTGCTGCCAGTTAAGCCGGGGAAGAGGTCATAAATATCGCCGGCGCTGCTGGGCTTGAAGGTTGCGGACATCACCGTACTACCTTCGGTAAAGCCTGCGATGCTGAGCGTTGGAGCCGGCCCGCTGTAATTTGGCACGGCTACCAACAGGTACCACGGGCTGGACGAAGTGCCACTGCCGTTCTTTTCCATTCCGATGGATGTTGAACCCACTGCGATCGTTTCGTTACCAATGCCGGTCCCTGTGGTGCATGCCGGGACAGTGGCAGGTGGCGCACAAAAACCAACAGGATCAGGGTCAGTAATGTCGTCCGCCTGTGCGGCTGAGGTCCAAGCGAAGACCAGTGCCAGGGTGACAAGCACATACAACGCTTTCTTGAGGGCCGCACTTGTCGCCGGCAAACCTAGTACTAGTATCTTACCCAAAATTTCACTCTCCGTCTGCGGACATAGCTAGATTCGCTGAGAGTAGTGCAATCGCGCTGCCATCCGGCGAATACCAGCTTCCCCACCTGCTTTCCCTTAACCATGTATTTTCAGAACGATACAGAGCTCCAAATACCTAATAGGCCACGACTTTCAGCCTGGAAGGGTGGAGTGGGAGATGTTTTGCACATTGGTGGCCGGAAACAGATAGAAAGATGCACAAGTGAGCGGTGACAACTGGGCTCAACCGCTTGAGCTAATCTAACGAATTGCTTGCGGTAGTTGACTGGGGCGAGGGGCTCGGACAGAATCTGCCGCTAAGAAGAAGAGGAGAGCCCGAAATGATGGTTACAACGGAATACGCGGACATTGCGCTGGCGGGGTCGCCGATGCGGACGTTTGTGGCGGCGCCGAAGGAGGAGGGGGAATATCCGGGGATATGGTGTTACTCGGATATTTTTCAGTTGACGCCGCCGCTCTTGCGGTGGTGTGTGCGGCTGGCAGGTTATGGATTTGTGGCGGCTGCACCGGAAATCTACCGGCGGGTTGAGCCGCTGGGGACGGTGATTGCCTTTGACGATGCTGGACGGACGCGCGGGTTGGGTGATGCGGCGAAGACTCCGGTGGCGGATTTTGATGCGGATTGCAGGGCGGGGCTCGATTGGCTGGGAAAACATCCGAAAGTGGCGCGGGGGAAGATTGGGGCGGTGGGATTTTGTATCGGTGGGCATTTGGCGTTTCGGGCGGCGTTTCAACCGGATGTGAAGGCGACCGTTTGTTACTACGGGACGGGAATTCATGACGGGAAATTGGGGAAGGATGCGGATGCGGGCTCGCTCGTGCGGGCGAAAGAGATTCGCGGGGAGTTGCTGATGATTTTTGGGACGAAGGATCCGCATGTGCCGGAGGCGGGGAGGGAGACGATTGATGCGGCGTTGAAGAAGAGCGGTGCGCGGTATCGGATTAGTTTATATCCGGCGGAGCATGCGTTTACTCGGGATGAGGGGCCACGGTTTGATCCGGAGGCGACGGATCAGGCGTTTGCGGAGATGATTGGATTGTTCCGGACGGTTTTCCAGAAATAAAAGTGACATGGAATAAGGCTGCTTGGCGGGGGGTGGAGATAGGTGTGTTTGATGGAATCGGAGGCGCGGACGAGTTGTCGGCAAAGAAAATTGTTGAGTGGCGGGGTTTTGATCGTAAAAGCGGTGGCAGAGCCACCGCACTCCAAAGTTAAATTCAGGACGAAAATTGTTGGGGAGGGTGTCGATTTGGGGGAGGTGTGTTCGATTAACTTGTAGAAGGGCAGAGGGAGATAGGAGAAGTTTTATGGGGAAGAGTAAATATAGGACGGTGGTTGCGGCGGTTTTGGCGGGGGTGGTTTTGTTTAGCCCGTTGTTGTGCGGGATGAGTTGTTTGGAGACGAACGGGATAAGGCCGAGCGCCGCGGTGGAAAGTGCACCACGGGCGGCGGAATTTGTGGGGAGCGCCCTGGTTGGATGCGTTCTTTCGCACCTAGTTTCAAAGATTGATTTCAGTGAATGGGCGGATCAGGTGGACGTGATGACTTGGGTTCGAGTTGGGGTGGATGCGTTGCGGTTGAGCGCCGGAGTGTGGGGAGGGGAAGTGTTGTGGAGGTAGAAAAGAAAAGTCAAAACCCGCACCCTTGAAAACCGCAAGGGTGCGGCACCCAAATTCATCTTGCGCGTTAAGGGTGCGCCACGCTCCCGTTAGGACTGTAGCGTGGAGTTGGGACTGTTCTGATAGCGCTGTTAGATGCTACCGCTTTCAAGACATACTCTTTGAGCTTCTCCAACGCTTGCCGGTTGGGCTTGTGGAATAGGCGCTTGATCAAGTTCAATCCGGGATCGTAGTTAACCGAGATGATCCACTGAGCAGGGGGTTCTTGCGGTCCGTCGCCAACGTAGGAAATGGCAACCCAAAATTGGTCTTGATTACGCGAACCCCAAAAGCCCCAGCCGTAGTCCTCCTGGATCGGATCAGAAAAGATGAACCCAGAATCGTTGAGCGGTGACATCTGGTGCCTCAACCAAGCGGCGAAGTCCTCGCCAAAACAACAAGGATTGATGAAGTGTGGTTTCACTTCCCTGTGTTCGAACATATCAGTTTCAACGGTAATTAAGCTGTCCATATCAGCGAGTGGGTCGAAGAGTTTTCAGGAATTGTTGCAGCGTAAAAGCACCGGGGGAGCATATCACCTGGATGCTAAACTTGTGAGGTAAGAAACATTTGTGCCGCACCCGCCTACTTTGAGGGCTTGCCGGCTCGAAGCCGGGGCTACCGGTAAGCTGCGGGTTAGTGGGTTAGGCCGCGGGTGCGAGTTGGGATTGGTGGGGTGTCGGAGGATTCGAAGGTGGTTGGGCCGGGATGCACGGCGTGGAATTCGGGATGGGTTTCGAGGAGACGGACGCAGCGGTTCCAGCGGAGGATGCTGTCGTCGTTGCCGATGGGGCGGATTTTCTCGGCTTCGGCGAAATTCTGGAGGGCTTCTTCGACGAGGGGAAGAAGAATGTGGGCGGCGCAGCCGGTGCGGAGCTGGGCTTTGGCGCGGCGCTCGAGGAAAAGGCCGGTGTAGTAGAAGCGTTCGTAGGGGTCGCGCAGGGACTGGAAAATCGAGCGGCATTCTTCATAGCGATCGCCGGCGATGCCGAGGAACTGGTCGGTGATGGAGAGGCCCAGCATGCGGCGAGCGAGTTGCTGCTCGGGTTCGATGGCGAGGATGTCGCGGCAGATGGATTCGGCTTCCTCGGGCTCGTTGAGGTAGCGGTAGAGCTCGACTTTGGCGATGGCTTCCGGGATGCCTGCTTTGGAGATGGATTTCAGTTGGTGTTCCATAGCGCCTCACTTGCGGGCGGTTCAGCCCTGAGCATATTGAAAGAATCTGATCCTTCAAACAAAATTCCACAGCAAGTAGCCAGCGATGACGGTGCCCAAAACCGCGCCGCCGTAGCAGCAGACGGCGATGACTTCGTTGAGGTGCTTGATTTGCAGGCCGTCGTAGAGGGTGTAGCGAATGCGATGGGCGGCGTGAAAGAGCGGGAGCGAGCAGAGGGCGAAAAGGTAGAGTCGCACGATTGGAAACGCCAGAAAGGCCGTGGCGCTTGTGTAGCCTGTCGCTTTTGTCCACCCGAGGGGAGCGGCAATTCCTAGGATGAAGAGGTGGATGGGGATGAAGAATGCCGCGACGACACCGCCGGCGCTGAAAAGGAGCCACAGGAGCGGTTCGATGCGAAGTTTGGTTGGTTGAGCGTCCATCAGGTCTTATATCCTTTTTTCCTCTTGTCCACTTGAACCCAGCTCATGAATAGTTGCCGAGTCCTTGTGAAGTTTTCTTCAGGGGCTAAAGCCCACACTCGCTATCCCTTTTGCGTCGGGGCTGAAGCCCCGACCTCCTAAAGAACTACCTCCCGAAATAGCCTCCTAACCTCGCAAAAGGAGCCAGGCGATTACAGCAGAAAGAAATAGCCAGGCGGCGAAGTTTGGGCCGGAAATCAGAAAGCCGGGGACTCTTTTTCCGCCGACGCGAATGGCCATGGCGCGGGCGGAGAGATTGAACCAGGTGATGGAATGAAAGACGACGAAGAGGAAGCTGATGACGTTGAAGGCGATGATGAAGGGATTTTTCAGGAAGTTTTGGAATTCGCCGTAGGCGCTGGGGCCGCGGGAGACCGCATAAAGTTGGAGAAGCGTGAGCACGACGAACCACGCGACGAAAACGCTGCTGATTTCGCGCAGAACGAAGCGGAGATATTCCCAGCGTTGCAGCCACCAGTAGGTGGAGACGCGCTTGCGGTACCAGCGCGGGTGATTGAGAGTGTAGGGGGGCGTGACGGCCGCGGATTTCATTTTCCACCCCAGGGCATTACGACGGATTTGACCCAGTCGAGCGCGGCGGTGAGTTTGTATTGCTGGATGGCGCCGGCGGGATCGACGTGCTTGGGGCAAACGCGCGTGCATTCGCCGACGAAGGTGCAGCCCCAAATGGAGTCGTGTTGAGAGAGGACCGGGAAGCGGTCATTGGCACCCTGATCGCGGGAATCGAGATTGTAGCGCTGGGCGAGAGCGATGGCCGCGGGGCCGGAGAAGAGCGGATCGAGGCCGTAAACAGGGCAGGCGGCGTAGCAGAGCATGCAGTTGATGCACATGCTGAACTGCTTGTAGGCTTCGAGTTCTTCGGGAGTTTGCAGGTATTCGCCTTCGGAGACGGGCTTTTCTTCTTTGCGGATGAGCCACGGCTTCATTTTTTGGAGCTTGCGCATGAAATCGTTCATGGCGATAACCAGATCGCGGACGACGGGGAAATTGCGGAGAGGCTCGACGCGGATGGGTTCGGGCGCGTAGTCGGCGAGGAAAGTGGCGCAGGTGAGTTTGGGCTCGCCGTTGACGAGCATGCCGCAACTGCCGCAGATGCCCATGCGGCAGGACCAGCGGTAAGTGAGAGACCCGTCCTGCTTATCTTTTATGTAGTTGAGCGCGTCGAGAACGACCCAATCGCGGCGAAAGGGAACTTCGAAGCTCTGGAAGTGCGGAGCGGCGTCGGTCTCCGGAGAGTAGCGCGAAACTTCGAGTTTGATGGTGTCGGCCATGATGTCCTAACTTGCGCCGGCTTTCTGCGCAGGCTGTCCGTAAACACGTTCGCCGGGAGGCCACCGCGTGATCCTGACGGGGAGATACTCGACGCGGGGGCGTCCGTCGGCGGCGCGGAAGACCAGGGAATGGGCGAGAAATTTTTCGTCGTTGCGCTTGGGGAAGTCGGTGCGCTGGTGGGCGCCGCGGGATTCGGTGCGTTGGAGCGCAGACTGGACCATGGATTCAGCGACGTCGAGCATGAAGGAGAGTTCGAGGGCGGCGACGAGGTCGGTGTTGAAGGTGAGGGAGTGATCGTCGAGAGCGAGATTGTCGGAACGCTCCTGGAGTTGGCGAAGAGTTTTTGCGCCGGCGGCGAGAGAGGATTCGGTGCGGTAGATTCCGGCGCTGGTTTCCATCGTATGTTGCATTTCTTCGCGGAGGGTGGAGATGCGTTCGCGGCCGGTGGTGTTGCGGAGGAACTGGTTTTCGATGCGGCGCTGCTCGTCGAAGGCTTGCGCGAGGATGGAATTGGAAATGGGTTTCGCGGTGGAGGCAAATTCCGCGGCGGCTTTGCCCGCGCGCGCGCCGAAGACGAGGAGTTCGGGAAGGGAATTGGAGCCGAGGCGATTTGCGCCATTGATGCTGACGCAGGCGACTTCGCCGGCGGCGAAGAGACCGGGTAGCGAAGTGGCTCCGTTAATGTCGGTGCTGACGCCGCCCATCATGTAGTGAATTACCGGGCGGACGGGAATCATTTCGTGGACGGGGTCTACGTTCTGATATTTGGTGCAGAGTTCGCGGACGAAGGGGAGCTTGGAGTTGATTAGTTTTTCGCCGAGGTGGCGGAGATCGAGATGGACGACGGGGCCGTAGGGACCGTCAATGGTGCGGCCCTTTTCCTGTTCTTTCACGAAGGCCTGCGAGAGGCGATCGCGAGGGCCTAATTCCATAGAGCGGAGGACCGGCTTGGCTGTGGGAGTGCCGAGATTGTAGTCCTGCAAATAGCGGTAGCCGTCTTTGTTGACGAGGTAGCCGCCTTCGGCGCGGGCGGCTTCGGTTATGAGGATGCCGGTGAAGGGCAAACCCGTGGGGTGATACTGGATGAATTCCATGTCCTTCAGCGGAGCGCCGGCGCGGTAGGCGAGGCCCATGCCGTCGCCGGTTTTGATGCTGGCGTTTGTGGTGAAGGGAAAAACGCGGCCGCAACCGCCGGCGCAGAGGATGACGGATTTGGCGGTGATGGCCTGGATTTTGCCGGACATTAATTCGATGGCGACTACGCCTTGGACGCGGCCATCGTCGACGAGGAGCTTGGTGACGAACCACTCGTCGTAGCGGAAGATCGCGCTGTATTTCATGGTGGTTTGAAAAAGCGTGTGGAGCATGTGGAAGCCGGTTTTGTCGGCGGCGAACCATGTGCGCATCTTTTTCATGCCACCGAAGGGGCGAACGGCGATGTGGCCGTCGTCCTGGCGACTCCAGGGGCAGCCCCAATGTTCGAGTTGCAAGAGTTCCTGCGGGGATTCTTTTACGAAGGCTTCGACGGCGTCTTGATCGCAGAGCCAGTCGCCACCGGAGATGGTGTCGTAGGCGTGTTCGTCGAGAGAGTCGTCGGATTTGATGACGCCGGCGGCGCCGCCTTCCGCGGAGACGGTGTGGCTCCGCATGGGATAGACCTTGGAGACGACGGCGATTTTTAAATTGGGATTAAGTTCGGATACAGCTATGGCGGCGCGGAGGCCAGCACCACCACCTCCGACCAAGAGAACGTCGTGGGTCGTAACGTCCATAAGGACAAACCCCGAAATCTCTGGGCGGCTGGCGAACGGGAACCGGCCGCGGCTAAACAGGCGCCAATGTACTTTTCAAAGGAAGAGAAGTCAAGAGAAGTGAATCGAGGTGCGAGTTTCCGGTTACGGCAATCGGACGTGTGCACTGCCCTGAAACCGTGTTTAGTGCAACAGGAGCAACTCTCCGTCAGGTTTGTGCGGGCCGGTATAGTATTAATTGACGGACTTGCCCTATGGCTCTCGAACGCTGGTCAAACGAGCACCTCGATTACATTGCCGCCCTTCTGGACGACATGTTCCGGATCCCGGGAACCCAGATTCGGTTTGGGCTCGACGCCTTGATTGGATGGGTCCCCGGGGTCGGAGATGCCGCAGCGGCCATCGCCTCTTTCCTGATTGTGCTCGCGGCGTGGCGTCGCGGAGTGCAAGCCGTCACGCTTGTTCGCATGGTTGCGAACGTAGTTCTGGAGACGGCACTAGGAGCAATACCGGTAGCAGGCGACATCTTTCATGTATTTTGGAAGTCGAATCGACGTAACTACCGGCTGCTGATCCGAGAGAGAGAGCAGCCCGGCGCCAATTCGAGGCGGGATTGGATGTTCCTCGCAATTATCTTATTGGCGGCGATCGCTGCGGCGGTGATCCCCATTGGCATTTTGATTTGGATTCTACGGCCTCTTTTCAAGTAAGGTCTCGGCGGCCTCAACCATGGGGGAGTAACGGCTGAGCGGTCGTTGCGAACGAATGTGGGCGCGAATCGCTGGCGTTGTCTACACTGAAGCTGTTGGGCAAACATGATGACAATTGATAATGCGACTCAGGCTATCGAACCGGAAACTCGCGAAAAGCGGGGGAACTCCCGGAACTTGCGTTCCTGGGTTCTGGGGACCTTTTTCGGCGCGGTTCTTGCCGTTGTTTTGTTGGGGGCGGTGGTGTGGTTTTCGAGCGGGCTCGGGTTATGGCACCTGATTGGCAATCTGCGCGGAGGGCGCACGCTGATCAACGTGGATCAGCCCACCGTGGTTCGTCAAATTCAGCAACTGCAGCGCCTCGAAACGGTGAGCTACACGATGGACAAGATTATTTCGGGTGAACACGCGAATGCTTACCTGCCGAAATTTCTTGCGGGTGACCGCTTGCTGCTGGTGGTGCACGGAGAAGTGGTTGCGGGAATTAATCTTGCGGGCTTGCAGCCCGGCGACGTCGTAGTGCAGGGGCAGAAAGTGTCCATTCACCTGCCCGCCGCGGAAGTCTTCAGCACGCGTATTGATAATGCCAGGACGAAAGTATATTCCCGCGACACCGGGCTATTCTCGTCCCCGGACCCCAACCTCGAAAGCGAAGTTCGCGAAGAAGCGGAGCGCCAGCTCCAGCAAGCCGCGCTGCAAGATGGCATTCTGAAGACCGCTGCCGCCAACGCGCGAAGCACAATTTCGGGGATGTTAAAGGGCTTTGGGTTCCACGAAGTGGATATTCCTTAGGGCTGTCGCGAGAGTTTTACTGACAGTGTTTACGGTCGAGCGTTCACTCTTCGTGTGAGGGATTGCGAACGGGTTCCAAAACGCGCCCGCTCCGGAAAAGCGTCCGGAGTCCAAAAACCGGACCTGAGAAGGCGGCTGCTACAAAAGCGAACCCAAGAGCCCACACGCAAAATCGGCGTGTGGGGCACCCGGTGTTGGTGATTGGCGGAAATTGCGACAAGGGAATCGGGCTAGCTGGAGATTTGCTGGGCTTCGAGCTGGCGGTCGAGGGCTTTGAGGATCCAGTTTTGGAGGACTTCGCGGTGGCGGGGCTTTACCTCGCGGAAGATGAGACCCAGACCGGATGGCCTGGTGTAGAGGACCACTGCTTCGGCCTCGAAGATTTCTTCGTCTTCGCGAATTTTCAAATACACATGGCGCTGTTCCTCAAAGGACGCAGAGGTTTCGAGGAAACAGCCTTGCAAGCTCAGCTCGGTCACCCGCGCGGGGAGACTTGCTTTCGGAGAGGTTTCGGGAGCGATTTCGGCATCCGCGTTGAAGGAAAAACGTAGGCCACGGCATTCTCGGCTCATTTTTGGAGTTTATTTCACGGGAGTATCCACGTCGAGAGGGTTGAGGGCCGGGAGACACGAATCGGATAGCACTGGCCTTTTGGCCGGGGGGAGACGGATTAACCCAAGAGGTCGGGGCGAGCCCCGCCCCTACAAAGGCTAGAAGAGTGGGGAGTGCTCGGCTGGTTTTTGCAGCTAACTGCTGGCGGCTACGGAAGTTGGAAAACTGGCGACGGCGGCGGCTTCGGTGTCGTAAACGTCGAAAACGGTCACCAGCTTGGTCAGCTGCAGGACTTCGTGGAATTTCTTGCCGAGATTGCAGAGGCGTATGGAGCCACCGGCGTTTTTTGCGCTGAGATGAGCGGCGACCAGAGCGCCAAGTCCCGAACTGTCAATGTAATCGATTTCGGCCATGTTCAGGACGATCTTCTGCTTGCCGGCGGCGATGAGGCCCTTGAGCTTCTCGCGGAGAGCCGTGCTTTCTTCGCCCAGCACGATGCGGCCATTCAAGGCCACCAAGGAGACTCCATCCACTTCGCTGTTGGTAATTTTTAGAGCCATGGTAATACCTCCGCCGCCGCCGAAAGAATGGCACGGCGACACCAGAAGTAGAACACGGGCGGACGGGACCAACTGTCCAAAACAGCACAGTCCCGCGTTGTGAATGCCGACTGCGGCGGGGAGTCTCGGGACGGCTTTAGTGTTCTTCGGGCCCGGGAGCGGAGGGGCCGAAGCCGAAATGCTCGCGCATGCGTTGGCGGAAGTGCTCGCGCTCTTCGGGCGTAAGGCGGCTGCAACGACCACCTGTGCGATCGCGGAAACTGTAGCGGCGGGGACGGTGCCAGCCGAAACCGCCGAAGAGGACACGGCAGAGCGCGAGAAGGCCAACGGCTTGCCAGAAGGTGATCTCGTGCCAGCCGAAGAGCGAAGGCAGGAGCCAGTTCCAAAGGTGTAGCACGATTTCGCCGCCGACAAAAACAAACAGCAGCATACCCAGAATCGCCAGCGGAATGATGAAAAGCATTTTTATCAATCTTCTGCCCATGTTCAGCACCTCATGTTTTCGTAAAGTCGTCGTAAATGCCTTGCAACCGCTCGCGAAGATGAAGCACGGCGTAGCGTTTGCGGGAAAGCAGCGTGTTCACGCCAACGCCCGTGCGGGCGGCAATTTCCTTGAAACTCAGGCCCTCGATTTCGTGCGCGACGAAGACTTCGCGCTGCTCCGGAGGCAGCTCGCGGACCGCCAACTCGAATGCGGCCAGGAGCACGCCGCGGGTGTAGAGCGCTTCCGGTCCGGCATCAGGCGAAGGCAGCAGGTCTTCGAACTGCAGCGAGTCGTCGTCTTCGTCCGCGACGGCCGCATCGCTGAAGAGCACCGGTTTCTTCTTGCGGAAGAGATCGATGATGCGATTGCGGGCCACGCGAAAGAGCCAGCCGGCGACGTGGTCGATGGGCATCAGCAGGCGATTCGCTTCGACGAGTTCGGAGAAGACGTCCTGAAGGATGTCTTCGGCGTCGAGTGGATCGGGAACGCGGCGGCGGATGAAGTTGAGGAGCCGGGAACGTTCTCGAACCACGACCTGCGTAATTCGCTGATCCTGATCGGCCATTTGCCAGTGTTTTCTGAGCGTTGCGCCCATCTACTTATGGAGACGGATGAGCGCGGGGAATATTGCAGGGAAGAGTAACCCAAGAGGGCCGGGCGAGCCCGGCCCCTACAAAGGCAAGAGATGCCAGGCTGCTTGGCTAGTTTTCGGGGGCGCGGGGATTTTTGCGGCGGAGGATGGCGGCGGAGATGAGAGTAATGATAAGGCCGACGGGCAGGGGCTCCATGACGGTGTAGGCCATGTTGACAAAGGGGTTCTGATAGAGCTGCTGCGAGCGCTGTATGGCAGCGACCTTCGCGGCGGTGGTGGCGGGGTCCAGCCCGGAGGACTGGACCTTGTGAATCTGGGCGGCGAAGTAGCTGTCCATGAAGTGGGGCATGAAGTTGAAGTAGAGGACCTCCCACATGGCGACGTAGCAGACGGTGGTGACGAGGGCAATCAGGAAGCCGCAGGCGAAGGCGCGGCCGAAGGAGATTTGGCCGGCGAGGGTGTTGTCGCGGTAGCTGCGGATGCCGAAGTAGATTAGCAGGAAGGACGCCACCATGATGGTGTAGCCGAGAGCCATGCTGTGGCCGGAGCCGATCTTGCCGGCGAGGAGAAGCGAACCGCCCATGAGGACGGAGATGATGAGGCCGGAGATGAGGCCGAAGATAAGGACTGTCTTTTTCATGGAAGTTCAGTTCTCCTTTTTTTGAAACCTATGTTCGCGTTCCCGGAATATGACGGAGGGAGGCCGACGCTACGCCTGGTCTGGCTTGGGCTTTGGCGGCTCCCATAACTCAATGCGGTTTCCGTCGGGGTCGGTGATCCAGGCGAAGCGGCCGTAGTCGGCTTCTTCGCGGTGGGGATCGATTTCGACGCCCGAGTTCTTGAGGTCTTCGAGCAGCGCGTCGAGATTGTCAACGCGGTAGTTGATCATGAAGCCGGCTTTGCTGGCGCCGAAATACTTCGTTGTGTGGGGGAAGATGGACCATGCGGTGACGCCTTCGGGGCCGGGCTGGGAGCCGTCAGCGGCCTGCAGTTCGCGCCATTGAAAGGACGCCCCGCCGCCGTGCGGTTCGCGCTGGATACCGAGGTGCTTCTCGTACCAGTCGTAGAGCTGCTTAGCGTTTTCTGATTTGAAGAAGATTCCGCCAATGCCGGTTACGCGTTTCATGGGGTTCCTTTCTTGTGAAACCTGCGTTTGAGTGGGGGAAGTGTAGCGGGAGAAGATCGGGTTGTCGTCATTCTTTTGGATGATTTTTGGGTGGCAGGGTGAAAAATCATGCTTTCGGGTGGGGGAAGGGCTAAGGAATTAGGCGGGAGGTCTTGGCCATCTGGACGGCCTGGGTGCGGCGCCTGGCGCCGAGTTTGTCGAAGAGGCGGCTGGAGTGGGTCTTCACGGTGTTTTCGCTGACGAAGAGGCGGGCGGCGATTTCGCGATTGCTGAGGCCGGCGGCGATGAGGCCGAGGATTTCGAGCTCGCGCGGGGTGATGGCGAGTTCGGCGAGGCGAACTTCGTTGGGAACGAAGGGCTCGGAGGGTTGGGCAGGGATTTCCTTGATGATGACGGAGGGCTTTTTGCGGGTGAGGGTGAGGCCGAGCCAGATGCCGAGGGTGGAGAAGAGTGCAGCGATGAGGGCCCCGTAGATTTCGACGGAGTGTTCAATGACGAGGAAGCGGTATTCCGTGATTTTCAGTATAAAGATGAGTACGCCGCCGCAAAGACCGTAGAGGAGGATGTCGCGCAGGGCGCGACGGCGGGAGTGCTGAGGGGATTCGCTGGTTGAGTTCACGGGGGGAATGATAGCCGAAGACGGAACGGTTTGGGAGTTGAGGCTGCAGGTTCTGTGACGGAAGGCAAAGAATTACGCAGAGGCCGCTGAGAGCACAGAAGTCGCTGAGAAGAGAAGAACCCAGGTTGAAGTCCCTGCTAGATGCCGGAGAGGCTTGTCACTGCTCGTAGCAGCGAAAGAATTTTTATACGAGTCATTCCCATTCGGACCAAGACGTTGCCAATAATGCGACTCGATGGTTTGGGTTGTGAAAAAGCCCTGACCAGAGGTTCAGGTGTTCCGGAGTAGCAACCAGCGCGATAAATCTCACTGCCGAACAAATGCTGTGACCTGTTTTGAGATTCAGGTACGGAGGTTGCCGGATAATTGGATCACACGACGGCTACGGCTACCTATTTACCTGTTCCGTTCGTGGTCGTGGCACGTGTTCATTCTTTGCCGTTGCCGGTGACGTTTGTGGAGAAGCGCTTCGAGAGGAATTCTCGGAATAGATTGGTGCCTATTCGGCCGGCGAGGACGACTGCGAAATTGGTGAATACCAGGTTTGCTCCGCGATTCGCTTTGGGATAGTAGAGATTAGACAGTGCCCCTGCGCACAGGTCGCCGAGAAAATAGGAAGTGTTGGGTACGGGCCTGCCGGTATCGCTGCGTGCGACGAATGCGGAGGTGACGGCATGCGCGAGGCGGGACTTGACGGAGCCGGAGCCCTGGTAGTAGTAGCGCGGATCCTGGTGAAGGAGCGAGGGGAAGACGGCAAGTGTCAGGAAGTCGCTGCTGCGGCTGTCGAGAAATTTTGCGGCAAAGCGTTTACTGTATCCCGCGGCGCCTTGCCCATAGCCGGCATAGGCGTTGGTGGCCTGCTCGATGCCGGCAACGATGCCATCGCCGAGTATGTCGACCGGATCGAATGTGGCGTGCGTAGCCAGAGAGAATTTCTGTTTGGGATTGAGCGGGGCGGCGTCATAAATGTAGCTGGTATAAAAGTTTGGGACGAAGCCGAGCAAACGCTGTTTCTCTTCGGCGCGTATCTGTTCCGCGGCGGTGAACTCGATGGGACGGACAATGACCTCCATGCTAGCCGACGCAACGGATAGGGAGACGTCAGGAATTTCGTAGGCTTGCCGTACCGCGATGGCGAACTCTGGAGATGTGAAGAGCGCAAAACCCTTAGCATTAACGGTCACAAGGTAAGAACCGGCAGGAATCTTTGTAAAGGCAAATTCGCCGTTCGGCTCGGAGACCATGGTGTGCAATTGTGTTCCGTCTCCGTGCATCAAGCTGACGTCCGCGCCGGAGACGGAGGCTCCGCTTACATCCAGGACCGTGCCTGCCACGCTGGCTGAACCTTCTGCGGGGGGTGCTTGTTGGGACGGATTCTGCGGGTACGGATTGGGTATGGGCGCATCTGGGAGGGAAGGGTTGCTGGTTTCGGGGGCGACGGTTCGTTGCTGTGCGGGAGCGGTCGCAGGAACCAACCACAGCAGAAGGGCCATGATAGCGAGAACCGCATGGAGACGGGGGCCCGGGGCCTGTCTCGAGGGACACATCGGAACCATTTGGCCTCCACCGGGATGGTCGGCTTCCCGACTCGCTGAACAAGAAGTGTAGCCTCCGCTCGATACATTGCCTGTTCAATAAGGGACTCGTCCGGCCCATTGGTAACCTTCGACCGCACCTCCTCGACTAGCCAATGAAACCAGGACCGAACACACAAGGGAATTTCCAACTCGGTCGCCGAATATCCCCGCTGTGGAACACGCAAACTTCGAGTGGCACAATTGGGCACAGCCGGAAGGTCCAACGAGAGATGTTTCTGCCAAAACGACCCGCCGCGCTGTTAGCATGAGAATTCTATGAGTGCGAAGCGTCGCAACCGAAAACGGAAGCCCGAGCGGGAGTCAAAACCGGCGGGCCAGACCGTGGTGCCCGATGAAACGGAGCAGCCCGCGAGTGCCGTTGAGATACAGGATGAACTGGAGAGGTTTGCGAGCCCTGTCCATCCTGGGGAGGAGAGCGAGAATCCCGGCAGCTCGGTGGTAGAGGGCGGTGATAGGGAAGATCTCGCTCCCAGTTCTGCGGCGAAGACTGAGGCCGATCGCCGCAGCCATCCCCGATATGCGTTTACTGCGGCCGTGGAGGTGATAGCGACCGAACCCGGGGAACGGCTGAAAACGCGTGTGCGCGATTTGAGCCAGCAGGGTTGCAATGTGGATACGGACAATCCATTCGCTTTGGGAACGGTCACGGAGGTACGCATCACGAAGGGTGCGGAATCGTTTGAGGCGCACGCGAGAGTTGTCTACAACCAACCCGGCAAGGGCATGGGTGTGATGTTTACCGTGGTGGAGCCGGAACAGTTTGCGACCCTGAACAAATGGATTACCGAGTCTCGCGAGCTCTCCTGGCTGGCGGCCAATCGGCGCAGGAGTCAGCGGGTGCTGATGAAGCTGCCGGTGCGAGTTTCAGGCCAGGGCGGCGGCGCGGCGTCCTTTGAAGAGGATACTTATACGCTGGCGATCAGCGCGCACGGAGCCTTGATTGCCGTTGCGGCGCCAGTGTACCGGGGGCAGCGGTTTACGCTGGCGAACGTCCAGACAAAGGCGACGCTCGAGTGCGTGGTGGCCCACGTTGATAAGATTCCCGGCGAGCCAACTCGCGTGGGGGTCGAGTTCATGCTGCCGAATCAAACGTTCTGGCGCGTGGCGTTCCCACCGAAGGATTGGACTCCGCGGCACCCCGACGCGAAAACCGGCTGAATTCTTAACCGGCGGCAGCCTCCGCGGGTTTGTTTGCAGGCGACTCCGATGCCGTTCCTACGGACTTGGCTGTAATTTCCAGTCCATTCTTGTTCATGTCGAATTTCTGCTTGCGGTCCAAGCCTTTCACGAACTCACGTACCGCCTTGCCAACGGCTCCGGGAAGACTCGAGGCGTCCACCTTGACGGTCGATTCGGCGGTTCCTGCCGTTCGATCTTGATAGCGAAATTGCACCTCAAATGATTTCATGCTCTTACTCTCCCTTTCTTATGGTAACCCCAGAAACCGGTTGAAGCACTCCAACTCCCAGGCGGCCTTGAAATTGGCATGAGCCTAGGTGTGATGATGCTTTCGGCTCGCCGCTTTCTTTTTCGTTTTCGGGGCCTTGAGCTGCGCCTGAAGCTTGTCGTTCTGTTGCTTCAACTCATCCCGGTGAGCGGTCATTGCTTCGAGATCGTTTTGCAGTTGGCCGTTCTCTTTCTGAAGTTCGGCCACTTGTGACTTCAATTGTTCGTTGGCTTGTAGAGTTTTTGTGTCCTTGCAGGCAGTCAAGGGCAAACTCAGCACTACTGCGACAGCAAATCTCCCCCAGGTGTTCTTGCGCGTCATACGGCGTCCTTCGTTGACAGGAATTTGAATTGCAAGCTGAGCAACCGATAGCGGGTGAGGAGGGGCCACCGCTGGCGACTGAGTCAGCGTAACGAAGTTTCTTAGATCGCGCAAGCCGGATAAACGCAGACGCCGTGCGGGCTTCTATCGGACACGGAGATTTATCTCAAAATTTACGGGAGCGAGCTTGAGCGTGCTTAACGCGATGGGAGTTAGATTGCTCGTGATGTGGGCCGGGGCTGCCGCCGGGCATTGACACTTTTGCGCAATGGCGCAGCCGGGATTATTTGGCCTTTTGCTCTCTTAGTTCTTGGGTGTCGAGCACACACGTGGATTGCAAATTCTTTATCGCACTGCCGCCGGTAGATCTCCTTCATTTCGTCGAGCGAATTGCCTGCGGGTGGCCCCGAAGGATTGAACACCCATGCGCATTCGGAGCAAGCGCAGCCCTGAAAGCGGGGGTTTTCTATCCATATCAGCCTGCGAAGCATGTCCACCTTGGGGGGCCTCAGGAGGGTTGAATAGGGTACAGTCTCGCGCATCGGTTGTCCTTTCTGGCCGGGTTGCCATAGATTTGTCCCAGATAGACCAGCTGGATCCTCAGATCCGTTCCATCGCTTGCTCTCCCTTTGGTTACATACTCACGGCAAGGAGTGTCCTCGTCCATCAGGTAAAAACCCTAAAAGCCCATCGGGTAAGTCTTCGAAACACGCGACCCAGTTGTCTTCCATGGGAAAGCACTTAAACTGTTTTACGGTTTCAAGTGCACGGTTTTGCCGGTTGCGGCGGATTGGCGGGCGGCATCGAGAATTTCCGTCACGATGACGTTGGTTTCGAGGGAAGACAGAGCATCCGGTTTCAGGCCGTCCAGGACGACAGCGCGCAGATACGTTAGGGAATCATTGTAGGGGGACGGCACTTTCTGGGCCGCGATGAGCTGTTCCTGTTTTTCTCCCGGCCTGCGAACTTTCAAATCGTCGCGCCGGACGGTAATCACGTAGCCCGTCTGTCCATAAACTTCCATATCTTTGCGGTCGAACGGCCAGTTCCAGGAAGCTTGAACGATCGCTTCCGCCTTCGGATACGTAAGAACGATGGTCGCCTCATCATCCACATGCGGATAGATGTCCGGTTTGATCTGTTGGGTGACCGCCGTGACCGACAGCGGTTTTTCGCCGTTCATGAGCCAGGTCATCAAGTCCGCTCCGTAACAACCAAAATCAAAAAGCGCGCCGCCGCCGTTCCGCTTGGGATCCGTGAGCCACTTCAGGAACTCCGGGCTGACACCAATTTCCTTCGGCCCCTGATGGCCGTCGTGCACAACAACTTTTCGGACATCTCCAATCGCGCCCGCGTGGACCATTTCAAACAGGGCGCGGTTGCTGGGATACCACGATGTTTCGTAGTTCACCAGCACCTGGATCTTTCCCTCGCGTGCCGCGCGTTCGATCGCCCGGGCGTCCTCGAGACTAACGGCGAGCGGCTTTTCCATCATGACTGGGATGTGGTGCCTGGCGCAGAGTTCCACAATGTTCCGGTGATCGAAGGTGCTGGAATAAACGAGAACCGCTTGCGGCCTGGTGGCTCGCAGCATCTCTTCGAGGTCCGCGTGATACAAGGCGGGATCCAGTTTGAATTGAGCCGCATAGCGATCGAAGAGGCTGCGATCCGAATCGTTGATTCCCACGATTTGTATATCTGGCCGATGAATGGAATTCGAGAAAAAACCTTCCACGTGGCCGTGAACGAGTCCGGCGATGGCGACTCGCAAAGGCGCTGATTCCGCCGCGCACAGAACGGGGAGGACAAAAAGTGCCCACGCCAGCAAAAGTGTGGAGATTCGGAACGTGAGTTTCATGGCTGCTCCTGCACACAACTGTTCGTGAGGAGAAGAGCATGGTAGCACGGGCTAACGCGAGCGACGCCGGCGGTGACGAACGATCACTGTGGAGACGCTTGCGGAGACCGGAAAATTCAAGAGGGCCGGGCGAGCCCGGCCCTACAAAGGCAAGAGAAAGGCGGCGTGACCCTTCGCGAAGCTCAGGGCGAGAAGCCACCCCTACACGGAGAGGGGCAGGTTGAAGCCTGCGCCACTGGAGCGGTTTCTGCGCCTCAGGTAATCCACCCAATACAAATAAGGCGAATACCGGATTTATTCGGGTTTTGAATTACGGCAAAGTGCATTTGCTTTCGATTCGGTTGAATGGAAGGAACGGCCGAACGGAACAGCGCCCAGCGAAGACTAAAGGATGGCGGGGCAAGGTGAGCGTATTCGCTAGTTCTGTTCCATCGCGGCGGCGGATGATGCGGCTGCCAGCGACGCGAGATGTGTGGGTGTATTGGGAGTGCGGGGGGCGTGCGGACGTGTCGCATGTTCGCGACCTCAGCACGGGTGGAATCTTCATCGAGACTACGTGGCGCAGAACCAAAGGTGAATTGGTCCGGGTTCATTTTCTGGTGCAGGAAGGGCAGATCAGCCTGGACAGCGTGGTGGCGCAGGCGCAGCCGGCGCAGGGACTGGGATTGAAATTCCAAACGGTGGCCACAAAAGACATTTCCAAACTTAGTTTGCTGCTGGAACGAGTGCGCGCGGCTTTTCGCACGGAGGCCGCGACATGCCAATCAGGAGCGTGACGCGGGTTCAAGAACATAGGACGGGTGATTGAGGTTCGTTGGCGCGTAGAATTCTTCGTGGGTCCGGCGGAAACCGAGTTTCAGGATGAGGCGTTGCGACGCGGAGTTGGCCGGATGATGGCCTGCGAAGAGGGCTTTCGCGCCAACGTGTTCGAAGGCGAAATTTATGACGGCGCGGGCCGCTTCTTCGGCGAGGCCGCGACCCCAATAGGGGCGAAGGAGATGAACGCCCAATTCGAAGATGGAGTTTTCCGGGCGATAGGGGCGGAGGCCGGCGCAGCCGGCGTGCTGGTGCGATTCGAGAAGGAAAATCGGCCAGTATTGGACGTTGTGCATGGAATAGAGAGCAATTTCCGTGTTCAGCCTTTCCTGAATTTTCTCAAGCGAGAAAGGGCCGCCGATGAAACGTGTGACTTCCGGGTCTCCCCAGAGTGCCTGAGCCAGAGGTAAATCTGTGGGCGACCATTGGCGAAAACCGAGGCGCGGAGATTGTAAGAAATAAGAGTTCATGCGGGTCCAATTTCGCAATTGGGGAATTATAATCGCAAAGCGGAGATGACTTGGCCACCTAAAGGTGGCCGCTACGCGATCGCGGGAAATGCGATAGAATATTTCTGGCCGGAAGATTGAAAGAGCGCTTCCGGTCCGACCCAATACCAGCCCAATGCTACGGCGCCAGATTTCCCAGCGGCTAGCCTGCGGCAGGAAGATCCGGGAATCCCTGGCAACCCCGGAAAGAACCCTAGCAACAATAAGAAATCAATGAGGAGGAGGTTCTCATGGTGCGAATAATCGGGTTGCTGCTTGGAATTCTGTTTGTGGCGCTGCTGCCGGCGGCGGCGCAGGACGACAAGGTGGAAGTGTTCGGCGGGTATACGTACATGCGATTCCGTCCCGGAACCGACTTGAACTTGAACGGGTGGGAGGCCTCGGCGCAGTACAAGTTCAGGGACTGGATCGGCGGGGTGGCGGACTTTGACGGGCATTATGGATCGCCGAGCGGGGTGGGGACGTCGGTGTATTCGTACTTGTTCGGGCCGCAGGTGTCTTTGCCCTCGCGAGTCTCGCCGTTTGCGCACGTGCTGCTGGGTGGTGCGCATTTCAGCGCGGCGGGATTCGGGGATTCCGCTTTTGCGATGGCGATCGGAGGGGGAATTGACACCGAAATCAAACAAGGAATCAGTTGGCGGATCATTCAAGGAGATTATTTGCTGACGAGATTCGGAAGCCAGACACAGAACAATGGCAGGATTTCGACAGGCGTTGTCTTCCGGTTTTAGGGGAGACGCGGAATTGAAACGGTCTGGATGGCGGCGCGGGTCTTTTTCGTCACTCTTAGAAATGGCCAGTCCAAAAGAGAAAGAGAATGATCAGGATGACCAGACTTACGCCGCCGAGGGGATAGAAACTCCACTTCTTGCTGTGCCGCCAAATTGGAAGGACAGCGATAAGGGCGATGATGAGAAATACCGGAAGAATAAACGTCAGCATGGCTTGCGCCTCCTTTTTTATTAGCCAGGGCGTTCGGGCCTAAACCATTTTCGATTAGCGTGATATCCCGGCCGGAGAACCGGTCAGGTCACATGCGCATCCCGCCGAACAGATAGAAGAAGAGGAGGATGATCACGACTAACCCGACAATCCCTATGCCACCGCCCGTCCCCCATCTCCGGTATCCGTAATAGCCACCGCCGCCACCGAACAGGAGCACGAGGACAACAATCAACAAAAGTAGGAACATGACAATCTCCCTTCCGTTTCGAACGGACTCTGATCCCGATCCGCGCGCGGGTCCGTTTGCAGGTTTTCCCAAGACAAGAGGCCTAGCGCGCTCGACCTGGAATCGACGGGGTGATCCCCACGTCTGACAATCTCACGGAGCCGCGTTAAAAAGTGTTCCTATTGAAACAAGGAGGAAAGATTTTAGAAGCTCAGCCAGATCCCGTTACTGGCGGCGAGTGGCGTGGCCAAGTTCTGAACTGTCCAATTCAGGACAGACGAGGGGACCGGCAGCGAGTAGGCTGCAAAGAAAGCAGTAGACTTCCATTGAAACATCCTGAACACCCCAACCCTGAGCATTGAATGCTCAGGGTGTGCGAACCTTCTCTGTTGAAATCAGCAGAGGCAGGCGAGTAGGATTAAGGTTCCCAGACAAGGTTGACCGCCGCTTGGTTTATCCCCAGCCCTTCGGCAACGGCGGTTAACAAACGGCAGTTCGGCCTTGAAGGGTGCACCATGAAACTCATATTTGAAGGAACTCAACACGGACGTTGCCCGGACTGTGGCAGCGCCTCCTTACACCGATCACGGAGAAAAGGCTTAGTGGAGTCCATTCTCCATCACGCGCTGTTCATCAGCCCTTACCGGTGCGATGAATGCTACGAACGTCATTGGCGCTTCCGTACTTCGAGGGAGACTCAGCGCTCCTCGACTAACGCCCCGAGACACGCCGCTTAAGCGAATGGAAGACCTCAAGCGACTTATGATTTCCGAGCTTGCGGTTACTGGTGTGCCTCTGGCGAGAGATGTTCAAGCGCCGCGAGCGGCGTCCGGCTTGAGGCTCAGACTGCCGGATTCGCAGGTGTAGTCCTGCTGGGTGAAAATCTGGCGAATTTCGGTTTCGCCTTCCCAAGCGGGCCAGTATTTCTTGTGAAGCTCCATGAATTGAAGCGTGCTTTCGATGGCCTCCTGTTTCGAATTGAACTCAAAAATTGCGTAGCCGCCGACGAGTTCCCTGGTTTCGGCGAAGGGACCGTCAAGGGCGGTGATTTTGCCTTGCGAGAGGCGGACGCGGGTGGTCATGGCGGAGGGGGCCAGGCCGCCCGTTTCGATCATTTTGCCAGTCTTGCTGGCTTCTGCGCCCAGTTTGGCTATGGCGTCCATCAGTTCCTTGGGCGGCGGGCCGGAATTTTCGGCGGATTTTACGAGCATCATGAAGCGCATTGTGGGGTCTCCTGTATTTAGTTTTTGGCCGGGCGCCGAGCAAACTGCCGCCAGGGACCGTGGGCTCTACCTATAGGACGAACGGTGGGCGTCGAAATCGACAGGCGCCAGGACCTTTTTTACCACATTTAGCAGGCGAGGGATTCAGTGGTGCTTTTTGGCGGCGATTTGGGCGAGTCGGGCCTTGACCATTTTTTTGATTGTGGCGGCGGGAAGCGGCTTGTGAATGGGGAATTGGACTGTGCCTTTAGAGACCTTATAGGGCTTTAGCTCGTCGTGGAAAATTTGGATGACGCGGGCGGTGGGGAAGACGCTGCAGTGGTTTGCGAAAGCAGCGAACCAGATGATGATTTCGCCGTGACGGAAGGCGGGCATTTTGTAGCTGATGGTTTCGGTGGCGGTTGAAGGCAGAGCGGAGCGGATGGCCGCGCGAACTTTTTGCAGGGTGGAGCGAGCGGGCTCGGGGACGGAGACGAGGTAGTCGTCGATATTTTTCGGCGCGGCGCTGGGCTTGGCCGAAGGACGGCGTTTGCCAGATCTCGGCTTTTTCATGCGAGACAGGCTACCGGAACGCCCGGGTGAAGTCCATGCATGGACTCTTGGGACGGCGGAAGGGCGTGTTGCGACCCGTCCGCCGATCCGTACACCCTAGTTAAAATTGGCGATTCTCGAGGCCAGCTTTATTGGCACTCGTTATGCAGCGGGCTAGGCGCCGGCGGTCCTGCGACGCAGGGGACCGCGCTGAGATATTCGTAGATGGCGCGCAGGTCGTGGTCGGTCAGGTTTCTAAGACCAGGCCAAGGCATTGTCTGGAGAAGGTCTCCATTGAGTGGAGCGGGAATGCAGCTCGTGGTAATGATAGGAGCGCCGGACGGTCCTGTTGCACAGGTCGGATGGAGGTGATCCAAGTCCACGCCCGTCCTCATGATCTGAACAAACTCCCCGTATGTGCGGCCTCCTTCGGGCAGGCCGGTTTTATCGGGTGTCAGATTGCGGGAGATGATGACCGCCGAACCTGGCACCGGTGCACCAAAACTTCTGCCGCCACCCAAGTATTGCGCCGGATTGATTACCGCCGTCTGGCCATCGTATGGATTATCCCCTGGCAAAAATTGATTGATCGCAGGGCCGGCGCCATGGCACTCATTGCAGGGGACGGTTGCGTTGACGATATAGCTGCCGAGGCCGACGAGAGCGCGGTTTTTGCCGTCGAGGTTGAGATGGACAGGTGCGATATCGAATCCCCGTTGAATCCTGGAGTCGTTGCCGTTGTCATCGTCATCGCCGATAGCTTTGACGCGCGGGGAAGTGTTCAACATAGCCGCGAGGAGGATGGCGGCGAAGGCTGTGGCGGCGGCTGCGGGCTTCAATAATTTGCTGGATCTCATTGATGGTGGTCCTTTCCGAGTATTGGTGCACCCCGAGGGTGGTGCGGCCACAATCGGGCAGACCGGCGGGTGGGGTCAAACGGTAAGGAGCAGAATTGCGGGAGTTAGCTGCGGTTGCCGTCGAATGCTGTACTATGCCGTTACCTCGCCGGTGGAGTTACAATCCGGGCTAATTAAACAGGAGAGGTTGATGGGCGAGACTTTCCAGGACACTGCGCCATCCGCGAAGCCGCCTGAGGACCGGCTGGACTCGTGGAAGGAGATTGCGGCGTACCTGAACCGCGACGTCACGACGGTGCAGCGGTGGGAGAAGCGAGAGGGGATGCCGGTTCACCGGCACCTGCACGACAAACTGGGGTCGGTGTACGCGTGGCGGGCAGAGTTGGATGCATGGGCGCGGGGCCGGAATCTTCCTGCGGCGCCGGAGAACGGCGACAGGGCTCTGTCGCCCGGTCTTGCCGCACAACCGACAGGCTCGGCGATATCGACCTCTAAAACCAGGTGGACAATTGTCTTGCCGCTCGTTGCGGTGATAGCCGCGCTGGCGATTGGCGTGATTCTCTGGTTGCACAGGACTGAATACTTTTGGCGGAACCCCATCGCCGCCGCGCGTTTTCAAACAGTGACGGATTTGGATGGGGTGGCGCAGGCCGCCGCGGTTTCGCGCGACGGACATTTCGTGGCGTTTCTCTCGGACCGCGACGGGCAGATGGACGTGTGGGTGACCCAGGCGGGTTCTGGAGAATTTCACAATTTGACCCGCGGGAGCGCGCCGGAACTGGTCAATCCATCCGTCCGCACGATGGGGTTCACGCCTGATGGTTCTCTCGTGACATTCTGGGTTCGCAAGCAGGGCAGCTCCAGCGGCGGTGACATCAGTATTTGGGCAGTGCCAACGCTGGGGGGCCAGCCGAGACCATACCTGGAAGGCGTGGCCGAGTTTGACTGGTCGCACGACGGTTCCCGACTCGTGTACCACACGCCGGGACCCGGAGATCCGTTGTTTGTGTCAGACGGCAGCAGGCGATCGGAGGGTCCGCCGATATTCACTGCGCCTGCCGGGCTGCATTGTCACTTCCCCTTGTGGGCGCCCGACTCGGCCTACATCTACTTCGTCCAGGGTGCGCTCCCGGACAAATTGGACATTTGGCGTATCACCCCAAGCGGCGGAACGCCCGAACGGATTACGTCGCACACTGGGCGGGTGACTCATCCGGTGCTATTGGATCGGCGAACGCTGATGTACCTCGCCAGCGATGCCGATGGTTCGGGGCCGTGGCTCTATAGCATGGACGTCGAGCGGCGAATTCCGCATAGGCTGAGCTCTGGGCTTGACCGATACACTTCGCTGGCGGCCAGTGCGGATGGTCGCCGTCTGGTTGTCACGCAAGCAAACCCGAAAAGGACACTGTGGCGCTTGCGGCTTGCAGATTCAGGCGGTGAGGCATCGGCTGCGGCTCGAATTTCGTTGACGACCGGAACGGGGTTCTCTCCACGACAGGGTCCGGATTATCTCTTGTATGTTTCTGCGACGAACACGAGCGAGAGTATCTGGAAGTTCGCTAACGGAACTGGAACGGAGCTGTGGAGTGGCCTGGGAGCACGAATCTTTGGCGGCCCGGCAATCTCCCCCGATGGACGAACCATCGCATTTTCGGTCCGGCAACGCGGGCAGAAGTTGTTGTACGTGATGCAGGCGGATGGCACGAACGCCAGGATTGTGACGGAATCGCTTGACCTGCAGGGCAACCCAGCCTGGGCACCGAACGGCCAGGCGATCCTCTCGGCAGCGGATGATGCTAGCGTCCCTCACCTGTACCGTATCCCAATGAATGGTGGCGCCCCTGTGCTTTTTGTCCAGGAGTACTCGGTCGATCCCGCGTGGGCGCCCGATGGCCGGTTCGTTGTCTACTCGGGGCCGGACATTGGCACCACGTTTTCGGTGAAGGGTGTGACCAGCGAGGCCGCAGTGCAATCGCTACCGGCACTGACACTGACTCGCGGGGCGCGACATCTGACATTTCTGCCTGGGGGACGCGCGCTTCTGTTTCTGGAAGGGGATATTCAACACAAGAATCTCTGGCGCATAGACCTGGAGACTGGGGCCAAGCGGCAATTGACCAACCTCGCTCCTGACTTCGATATTCGCGACTTCGACATCTCGCCGGACGGCCGTGAGGTTGTCCTCGAGCGAGTGCAGGAGCGCTCGGATGTGGTGCTGATGGATCTCCCTCGACCGTAATTGTTGATTACTTCGGAGCAAAATTTGGAACTGGTGCAGCGGATTGGGTCCCCACTGAATGAGAGAGATGGCTATTGGCATTTTGTGCGTGGAAAAGCAGTTGAATCGCCGAACGCTCGGGAGTAGAGTTTCGTAAATCCCAGCCGGGCCCCGTTTTGATAATTTGACAAATTGATTGGAGGGATCATGAGTCGTTTGCCGCGAGTCGTTTTACTGGCATTCCTTGTGGTTGCAGCCGGCCTTATTTATTTCAGTTCGTATGCGCAGGAGAAATCGGCGAAGGCCGATTTTGAGATGACGGCGAGTTATATCGAAGCGTGCAGCTGCGACATGTTCTGTCCGTGCTATTTCAACACGCATTCGACAAACCACATGGCCGAGCACCACATGGACGAACATTTTTGCCGGGCGAACCTGGTGCTGAAGGTGGATAAGGGTCATTACAAAGAGACAAAGCTGGATGGAGCGAAGGTGTGGCTCGGAAGCGATCTTGGGAGCGACTGGAGCACCGGCAAGGATTCTTGGATGGTGGTGAATTTTGATCCGAGCGTCAGCAAGGAACAGCAAGCGGCTCTTCTAGACATTATCGCCCAGCTCTATTCGGCGATACCTTTTCAGAAAAAAGGAGTGAGCAACACTGCGTTTTCGTGGGATGTGGACACCAAGACCGGTGTGGCGCACGCGAAGATGGCGGACGGCAAGGCCGAAGTAGTGCTGGAGCGCGTGGCTGGAAACAAGGCGGGGGAAGAAGTGGTGATGCGTAACTTGAAGTACTGGAGCGCGCAGTCGAACGATGGGTTCCGGATGTGGAAGTCGAAGCATGAAGCGTTCGAAGGCGACGGACACAAGTTCGCATATGACGGGACGAACGGGTTCCTGATCACGATTCATTATTCGGGGATGGCGAAGGCCGCAGCAGCGGACTGATTCCGCTCCGAGATTTTGCTGACACAATATGCCGGCGAGGCTTATGAGTGGCTATTCGTGTGTCTTGTGCGCTCCTGGATGGCGGAGCGATTTCGAAAAATCTGGAGTTGCAACACATCTATTTGTGCGGAAGCGAGCCGAGGCGGAGGGTCCAGGGATGGACATGGGCGACGCGGAGGAGACCGTTGCGGCTCCAGGGGTCGTCGGCGAGGCGATTCATGATGTGGTCGGCGTGAGTGGTGCGGACGATTAATAGGATGTCCGGGGTGCCTTCGAGCGGGCCGCCGAGGAGCACGAAGCCTTCGTGGACGAGAGCGTTCATGAAAGCGGCGTGAGTTTGCCAGTGGTCTTGCTCTTCGAGGGTGCGGGCGTAGTTCCAGCGTGTGCCTCGGGTGCGCGTGACAACGAAGAGTTGCGACATCGGCCGCTCCTTTGAGGTCCAGGGAGAAAATATAACGCAGAGACGCAGAGTTCGCAGAGAAGAAGCAGAGAACAGTTAGAGGTTGGAGAGAGGGCACGGCGAGTGGCGCGGGGATAAATGAAAAGGGCGGCTCGGTTGAGAGCCGCCCTGTCGTTGGGTGAGGAGTTTTTCTGGACGCTGACCGGGGAATTTCCCCGGGGCGTTCAGGATTCAGTTAGCGATGTCCACCGCCGCCGTGGCCTCCACCGCCGTGGCTCCCGCCACCTCCGTGAAAGCCACCGCCACCGCCGTGGTTACCACCACCGCCGCCGCCGTGGAATCCGTTCCCGCCGTGAGAGCCGCCGCCCGCGTAGCCGCCACCACCGCCGCCGCGATAACCCCCGTTGCCGTGGTTGCCGCCACCCGCGTAGCCGCCGTGTCCGTAAGAACCGCCACCGTAGTTGCCGCCGCGTCCGTAGTAACCGCCGCCGTAGTTACCGCCGCGGCCATAGTAACCGCCGTGGCCGTAGTAGCCACCGCGACCGTAGCCGCCCCGGCCATAGTAGCCACCGTGGAACCATGGGCCGGCGCCGATAAAGACGCCGCCGGCGAAGTAGTCAGGCCCGTAGAAGCCATATGGAGCGCAAGCGTAAGGATAGTAGCTGTAGTAACCATAAGCGCAGTCGGGTGCTGGGCCGACGGAGCCGTACACGGGACCTACTCCAACGCCCACGGAAAATTGTGCGTGAGCGCTTCCCGCGGCAAAGAGCAAAACTCCAAACAGTGCAACATATTTTAGATAACGCATGGTGTCCCCTCGATCCCGGCCTGGCTTCGTGGAGTAAAACGAAGGGGCCGGCGCGCTTCCCGGAAATTACCCTGGGGAAACGGCTTACAGTTGGTTAAACACGGACCGGGAGGAAGAGTTGCGCGGGAGATTGGCAGGGTTTTGGTAGAGCGTGTATTTACAGCAAGTTAGGGGGAAGGCAAGGCGGCCAGGAGGGAGGGAATGGGGGCGTTGTCGCCGAAGGTTTCGCTGAGGTGGGCGAAGCGGTCAACATTGCCGGGACCGAAGATGAAAGTGCCGCCGAGTTGGAAGGGATTGCGGCCGAGTTTGTGCTGGCGGTGGCCGGCGGCGCTGGCGCGCTGGCGGCTCTTGAAATTGTCACCTCTAAGGAGATGGAGCAGGTTGGCGGATTTGAGATCGGCGATTTCGTAGGTCTGGCGGTGCTCGTCGATGAGCAGGGGGAAGTCGATGCCAGTGTCCTGCTGGAAGATGCGGGCGTAGTGGGCGTCGCCGAGGCTGATGGCGGCGAGCGAGGCGTGTTTTTCGCGGAAGGCCTGCTGGTGCTCGCGCAACTGCGCGACGTGCTCGCGGCAAAAGATTCAGCCGTAGTGGCGAAGGAAGACGAGGACGGCGGGATTCGATTCCCAGAGCGAGCCGAGGCGAATGCTTTTGCCGAAGGCGTCGGGAAGAGCGGTGCCTGCAAGCTTCTGGCTTAGGCTCTCGGGCATGATGGGCCATGATTGTAGGAAGAGGGGACGTCTGTCAAGGCAGTGGTTCTTTGAGAGGATGGCCTCTCTGCGTTTGCGAGTTTATTGATGAGTGCGGAAGAAAGTGGCGGGTTGCCGGGTGGTGAGTTGCGTGATAGTGGTTATCGCGTGAGCTGAAATGGATGCTGAAACACATCGGCCGGCGTGGAAGACGCTGCTGGCATTTGGGATTATTTATTTTGTTTGGGGATCGACGTTTTATGCGATCCGGGTGGGAGTGCGGGAGGTGCCGCCGTTTTTGCTGGCGGCGATGCGATTTTTGATTGCCGGGATAGTGCTTTATGGATGGACGCGGGCGCGGGGAGAGCGCGGGCCCAGCAGACGGGAATGGGGTTCGGTGGCGGTGGTGGCGTTTCTGATTTTTGTGATGGATTACGGGTTGGTGTTCTGGGCGGAACAGCGGGTGGCTTCCGGGTTGACGGCGGTGATGCTGGCGACGATTCCGGCGTTCATGGCGCTTGGGGAAATTTTTATTTTGGGAACGCAGCGGTTTACGGTGCGGCTGGTGCTGGCGCTGCTAATTGGACTGGGCGGAGTGGGCATGCTGGTGAGCAGGTCGCTGAATTTGGGCGGGGCGCCGATCGACAGGGTTGGAGCAGGGGCTTTGATTGTGGCGGCGATGGGCTGGTCGATTGCATCGGCATTGGCGAAGATGATGCCGATGCCGGATTCGAAGGTATTGAGCTCGGGAGCGCAGATGCTGGTGGGAGGTGTGTTTCTGGCTGTGATTTCGTGCGTGCTGGGCGAATACCGGAATTTTCATGCGGCGACTGTGTCGCGTGGCGCGTGGATTGCGCTGGCGTACCTGATTGTGGCGGGGTCGATCATTGCATTCACCGCGTATGTGTGGCTGCTGCATCATGAATCGCCGACAAAGGTGGGGACGTACGCATATGTGAATCCGGTGGTGGCGGTGGCGGTGGGATATTTTCTGGGCGGGGAGGAGTTGGGGCTGCGGGCGATATTAGGGACGGCGTTCGTACTGGTGAGCGTGGTGGTGATCACAACGACGAAACGCGGTTAATGTTCAGTGCTTCCTGGCTGTGGGTAAAATCAGAATCGTTTCGGAGTAGAGAAACTGCACGCCGATTCCGGATTGTCCCAACGATGAACCATCGGGCTCCACATGCGCAACGCGGCTGGCGAAGCGGCGGGTCACCGGCTTTGTGCCCGTGACACTCCGGGGTAATTCCACCGACACTTCCAGGGCTTCACCGACGCAAAAGCCAAGACCGCTGCTGAAATAAGCGCCCCGGCAGGAGACGTTGATGGCTTTCACAGTTTGCGTGCTTTCGGAATCGGAAGCGTTGCGATGAAACGTAAGCGGCGTGTGCAGATTGAAACGAGGCGTAATTCGACGATCAGATCTTGCCATGTTCCCTCCGTCTTGCGCCTAGAAGGGTTGAGGTTGGCAAGTAAAGAAATCGATACAAGATACTGTTGCAGAGTGCGATGTGGGATACAAGACATATATTGAAAGTTTGTCAAGGAAGCGAGAGCCAATGGTCTGGCGGTGCATTTCGCGGGCAGCGATGTTCCGATTTGGGGATCGAGCGACAATTGAGAGGAGTTTCTTCGCGCGTAAATCTCAACATGCCGGTGCGGGAAGCGGGGAGGGAAGTGTATCTATAAGGACAGTTTTCCGCCGTGCCCGGTCATAGCATGGTTACTCGGAAGAAGTAGTGAGAGCTATCCGCGGATGGGTCGGCTACCGTCTCGTCGAACAGACATTGCGGGCCGAAACCTGCCCGGAGAGCCGGATAAAGATGCAGGCGTCCGCTCGATCATCGCGGAAATGGAACCCAAACGACCATGAAAAACCTTCATTTTGAAAATTCAACGCGTCGGGCTGGGAGCAAGGCCGGACGAGGCGTCGTGCTGTTTATGTTGACCGTGGGAAGCGTGTTGCTAGTCCGGGCAATCCCGGCGTTGTCTGGAGATGCGTCTCGGGAATCCACCGGGCGAGACGGCTCCCGCCAGGCCAAGCGGATTGGCGACGCCCACGCCGCGGACCAGGTTTACCCGGCGACGGCGAACGAACTGGTGAACGCGGTCATCGCCAATGAGCTGACAGATCGCGAGCAGTTGCTGAAGTGGGTCTGCGTGATCGAAAAACGGGCCGGGAAGGAAACACTCACCGAAGAGCAGGTGGAAACCCGGGAGGGTCCACTGTACCGCTTGCTTGCGATCGACGGCACGGCGCTTAGCGCCGAGCAGCGACAGCAGGACAATGCGCGCATTGACCGGCTGATGAAAGATCCGAGTCCATTGCTGAAATTAAAACAAGCGGAGAACGACGATGAGCTAAAGCTCCAGAAGCTGTTGAGCCTGATGCCGCACGCTTTTGTTTATGAGTATGATGGAGCCGAAGAAAATCTTCTGCGAGTGAAATTCAAGCCCAATCCCGACTACAGTGCATCCAGCTATGAGGAGCGCGTAATCCACAACCTTGCCGGAACGATGCTGATCGATCCGCAACGAAAGCGCATGACGAAAGTTGCGGGGCACCTGGTGAGCCGGGTGGAATTCGGTTACGGGCTGTTGGGGAGAATTGACAGCGGCACAGTGGAACTGGAGCGGGTGGAGGTTGGCCCGCTACTATGGAAGACCGCGTTCATCAACATCCACTTTTCCGGGCGAGTGGCAATCTTCAAGACAGTCAGCAAAGACCAGTATGAGCGGCGATCCGATTTCCGCGCTGTCGCCAGCGATCTGAGTCTCGCCGGGGGGAAGGATCTCCTTGTTTCCCGCAGCCTGCCTGTTCACGCAGCGGCTTTACGCTAGGATGTTTTGAATTTACCGGCCCCATTTCTCCGAGAGACACTCAGCATGTGGCGTAACCGATGATCATCACCCATGTGATCGCGGCGGCGGCTCCCACCGCAATGCGAACTGTGCGGCACTGGGTGTTTCAACTCGGTGGGATAGGGCTGATTCCGTTGGGACTGATGGACAACTCGCCGATTCCGCTTCCGGGGATCATGGACGTGGCAACGATTCTCCTGGCCGGGCGGCAGCAAAAGTTGTGGCTCTACTACGCGGTGATGGCGACCGTTGGTTCGGTGATTGGAGGGTTTGTCACGTACCGGTTGGCGCGGAAAGGTGGGAAAGAGGCGCTGGAACGGCGGTTCACGCGGCGGAAGGTGGACAAAGTTTGCGAGATATTCGGGCGCTGGGGCTTCAGCGCGATCGCCATTCCCGCTTTTCTGCCGCCGCCAATGCCGATGGTGCCGTTCCTGCTTGCGGCGGGGGCCATGCAATATCCGGCCAGGAAATTCCTGCTTGCGCTGACACTTGGACGAATCTCGCGTTACATGGTTCTTGGTTACCTGGCGGCGCGCTATGGGCGGCAAATCATTGGGTTCATCGCAAAACATGGGCACCCCGTGGTGGTGGGAATCGTACTGTTGCTGATCGCCGTTGCCGCGCTGGGATACTACTTTTGGAGTGGGGGTAAGAAAAGGAAACGGAAATAGAAGAAGTAGGGAAGGCAGGACAGCGATCATAGGCTGGTCTTGCAAAAAACTTTTGCACAGTCTTGCACAAATTTCCTCAGAGTTACGGCGAGAAACCACTTGCCAAGTTTTCGTAGTGCACCTAGTATGCGCACAGATTGATCGGGAAGAGAAACTTCACGAGTCAATTCCGAGAAGGCGGCGAGGGTCAAACCGAGCCAGTCCATATCGAGTTGAATTAGAAGAGCGAACTTCGGAGTTCAGTTCGGCGGGAAGGCGAGGGTCAAACCGAGCCGGCCTGTGCTGGATTGGATTCTGGGGAAAAGCACCGCGATTCGATGTGTAGGGGACGAGCGAGGGTAAAACCGAGCGAATTTCCGGCGCGTCGGGTGGTGGAAAGAGCTTCGCGGCGAGGTTCACGACAGCACGGGTCAAACCGGGTTGACGCGAGCGAAAGCGGGAGCGTAAGGCTTGGCGGGACTTTCAAAGATGCGGCCTGGGTAAAACCGAGCCGAGATCGTGAGAGGCACCAAAAAGAGGAGCTTCACGGGGAAATTCACCGGAGGCGGCGAGGGTAAAACCGAACCGGCTTTGCGCGAGTAGAGACGGGGAGCAGCAGCTTCGCGAATCAATCAAAAGAGGGCGACGCGGGTTAAACCGAGTCGCCCTTATTTTTTTGGTGAAGAAGGAAGAGCAGAGAAAGGCTTTACCACAGAGAACACAGAGTCACAGAGAAGAGTGATTCGATTGACGCACTGGGCGGTGAACGCCTAACATGCGCTGAAATGACTGAACTTCACTTGTTGCGTTCGCCGTTGAGTTTCTTGCAGGGCAGAATTCCCGAAATCCCGCATCATGATTTGTTGGCCACCGAGGAAGAGTGGTGGAAGGGCGAAGGTGTGGCCATTTCGGGTGATATTGATCGTGCTGGGACGCCGTGGTTGCGGATGTTCGATCGCGACGGGAAGCGGGTGGATGAGATTCTTTACCCGCGGGAATACCAGACGATGTTGCGGCGGGGATACCGGGCGGGGGTGATTTGGAGGGCGTTGGAAGAGAAATCGCTGGTGCCGACTTACTCGCTGATGCATGTAATTTCGTTTCACGATCCGGGAGTGTGCTGCCCTTATACGGTGTCGCTGGGGACGGCGGTGCCGCTGGCGAAGTATGGGAGCGCAGAGCTGCAAGGGAGGTTTCTGCCGCAGCTTTTGCGGAAAGACGATTCGGTGTGGCAGGGCGCGACGTGGATGACGGAGATCAAGGGCGGATCGGATTTGGGGGCGGCAGTAGAGACGGTTGCGCGGCCTGTGAGGGATGGCTGGCGTTTGACGGGCGAAAAATATTTTACGAGCAATGCAGGAGCGGAGTTGGCGGTGGTGGCGGCGCGGCCGGAAGGGGCGGCAGCGGGCGTGCGGGGAGTGGCATTGTTCCTGGTGCCGCGGGTTCGCGGGAATGGCGAGCTGAATTATTTTGTGCGGCGGTTGAAGGACAAGATTGCGACACGCTCGGTGCCGACCGGAGAAGTGGAGTTGAAGGAGAGCGAAGGACATTTGTTGGGTCCGGCGGACGCGGGGATTTACATGATTCTGGAAGTGCTGAATCTTTCGCGGGTGGCGAACAGCGTGGTGAGCGTGGCGCTGGCGCAACGGGCGATGGCGGATGCGCTTTCGTATGCGGAACAGCGGACAGCGTTTGGGAAACCGATTCTTGAGCATCCTTTGTTGCGGCGTCAATTTGAAGAGCGGATGAAAGGGTTGCAGGCGGCGTTTGCGCTGGCGTGGGAGTCGGTGCGGTTGCTGAACGAGGTTTGGATGGAGCGGCCGCCGTATTCGGAGCGGTATCAATTATTCCGGCTGGTGGCGCATCTGGCGAAATATTGGACGGCGGAGTTTGCAGTGGATACGGCGAAGTGGGCGATGGAAGTGCACGGCGGGTTGGGCGTGCTGGCAGAGTATGGGGCGGAGCGATGGCTGAGGGAGGCGATGATCCTGGCGATCTGGGAGGGGACTTCGCACCGGCAGATCCTGGATGGAATGGAAGTGATGGAGCGGAAGCGGGCGCACAAGTTGTTGTTCGGGCGGCTGGAAGAGCACGCGCTTTCTAGAGAAGTAGAGGAGATGGAGGCGGAAGTGGAGCGGCACCTGAAACTTCCAACCGAAGAGAGGGAAGCGCTCGCTGAAGGAATCTTTCGAAGGCTCGCGATATTCGCGGCGGAGGCACTTTCGCGCAGACCGAAGTAGAGGGCTGGGTGGTGAGAGAGTTGGTGTTGGATGGGCGAGTTGGCAGAAAGCGGCCTCTGAGAAGAGGGGTGGAGGAGCGGATGGCGCTCGTGGATTCTTTGGGAGGCAAGGATTACGGCGTAAAAGCGGGAGCGTTGCTCCCGCACTCAAAAAGATGGTGGCCGCACGATGGAGGCGGAACTAGCGGAGGGTTTCTTTGGCACCGAGATAGAGGGGCATCAGGATTTGGACAGCGATGCCACGGCGGCCGTGGTCCAGTTCGTCGATGCGGACGACTTTGCCCAGGGACTCCTGATTGATTGAGCCGGGGGCGTCGGAATAGGGGAAGGTGATGAAGACGCGTAGGCCTTCCTTGTATTTCTTGTTCTTGGAGACGAAGTAGACGCTGTCCTGGGCGGCGTTCTTGGTGGGAAGGACTTCGTCGAACTCGGTGAGGCCGGGTTCGGAAGGGCGCACGCGAACTACACGAGGGAGCTTCAGACGACCTTTGCGGCGGCGTTCTTCTGTTCCCACGCGAGGCATGATCCATTGTGCGCATAGGAGCGGGGCGGGAGCCTAGCGCTAAGTGTGCGGAAGGTTCTTGATTCGCGAAGCCGGACGGACGAGATGGTGTGCGCCGAGCAATGGCTTTGAGTGGGATACGGATTATGAACCGAGATGCAGGGATTGCCGGCTGGAAGCCGGCGCTACACGGCTGCTAGGCGTAGTAGGAGGCGAGCATGGTGCGGCCTCGGGTGGGGAAGTATTCGTGACCCTTGGAGATTTCGGCAAATTTGGAGACGACGGAGGAATCGAGCCAGCCGTTGTCGGCTTCGGCGAAAAGGATCGATAAGGCTTCGTTGTGAGGAAGGGCTTCGCGGTACGGACGATCGGTGGTCAGGGCGTCGTAGATGTCGGCGACTTGGAGAATCCGGGCTAGGAGAGGGATGGCGCCCCCTCGCAGGCCGTCGGGATAACCGCTGCCGTCCATTCTTTCATGGTGATGGCGGATGACCGGGAGAATGGTGCGCAACGATTTGAGAGGAGCGCAGATTTGTTCGCCGATGACGGGGTGCTCGCGGACGATGCGGGCTTCTGTAGCATCGAGAGGACCGGGTTTCAGAAGGATGCGTTCCGGAATTGCGATTTTGCCAACGTCATGCAGCCAGCAGGCGATGCGGAGCTGCAGAATATCGTCGTCGCTTAAGCCGAGACTTTTTCCGAGTTGCTCGGCGTAGTTGAGAAGGAGATCGGAATGGCCGTTGCGGAGATTCTGTTTCGAGTCGACGCTGCGGGCGAGGGAGAAGAGGGCGGATCTGGCTTGTTCGTCCATGTAGGTTTTGAGGCGCAGAAGAGTCTGAATGCGCTGGAGCGCGTCCCAGAGCGAGGAAGGCGTGGCCCAGATATCGGAGGCGCCGGCTTCATGTCCACGATAGATATCCCACTGGTCGGGCGAAGGTTTGAGCAAGACAATCGGAGTGAGTTCATTGAGCGGGTCTTTCTTGAGGCGGCGGCAAAGAGTGAAGCTGTTGGCGTCCGGAAGCGTATCGAAAAGCAGAACCAAATCCGGCTGGATGTGATGGCAGCAGCGGAGCGCGGCTTCGGAATCTTGGGAGGTGATCACATCACAGTTGTGATCGTGCAAGAACGACGTCAAATTGTCGCGTTCAGCCGAGGGTACATCCACTAACAAGATGGCTGGGTTCATGCGTCCCTCACTATTTATTCGCGCGCGAGCGGTAAAGACACCTAACCCTGCGCGAACGATGAAGTTTTGGGTGGATTGGCCTAGCTTGCGATCTCCAATCCCAGTGCTCGGAGGACCCCTGCCTCCGCTTTCCGGGGACGAGAAAGGATGTGGTGGCTGGCGGGGTAGACCCTGCGCGTGGAGCGCCAATCTTGATCTCTGGAAGTGCTTAAGAATTCGGGTCTTGCGAGCATCCTTCGAAATGGAGCCGGATACAGGACCGGAATAATTTTCACAGGGACTGCAGTGTTTACCCGATGGGGCGTCGGGGAATCCCCAGCTTCGCTGGGTTTTCGCTGGAGGGAAGATATCGAACGAAACTGAATCATTTTGCTGCGTGCGGGCATCAGGTAGCTGAACGGTTTACTCGTTGAATCAGAAAACTGGCAGTATACTTGCGTGCTGCGATTGTGTGCCGGTTGCCGGGAGCGGCGCCCGGTTGGCGGAAGCACGAGGACGAGAGGAGTGGAAACCGATGAAAACTTTACGGGCGGTGTTGCAGGATGCGCAGGCCAAGGGCGATGCGGTTGGGCATTTCAATATTTCCGACCTGGTGCTGCTGAAGGCGGTGCTTGCCGGGGCGCGGGAATTGGACGTGCCGGTGGTGGTTGGATTGTCGGAGGGCGAGCGCGAGTTTGTGGGGACCCGCACGATTGGGGCGCTGGTGCGGAGTTTGCGGGAGGAGTTCGACTTTCCGATTTTTCTGAACGCGGATCATACGCATTCGTTGGCGAAAGGGATTGAAGCCGCGAAAGCCGGATTTGATGCGATTGTGTTTGATCTGTCGGCTTTGCCGTTTGAAGAAAACGTGCGGCAGACGAAGCAGGCTGTGGAGGCGCTGAAGGCGATCCATCCTTCGATGATGGTGGAGGGAGAGATCGGGGATATCGGAACTGGCTCGGAGATACACGATGCTGCGCCGGACCTGGCGAAGGGGCTTTCGACGCCGGAGGAAGCGAAACAGTTTGTGGAGAGCACGGGAGCGGATATTCTGGCGCCGGCGGTGGGAAATATGCACGGGATGCTGCGGAGCATGGTGCGAGGGGAAACGAAGAAGAGGCTGGATATCGAAAGGATCGCGAGCATCAAACGGGCGACGGGGGCGTTCCTGACTCTTCACGGAGGATCAGGAACGGACGACGAAGATTTGCGGAAGGCGATCGCGGCCGGAATCGATATTGTGCATATCAATACGGAACTTCGAGTGGCGTGGAGAAAGGGTTTGGAGCAGGGCCTGGCTAAAATGCCGGACGAGGTTGTGCCGTACAAGATTTTGCCGCCGGCAGTGGAGGCGGTGAAGCAGGTGGTGCTGTCGCGGTTGCGGGTGTTCAACGGGAAGCGGCGGGCAGCGTAAGAGATCCGGCGCGAGCATGCGGCTGCGGATTCGTTTACGGGGCGGCGGAGAATTTTTGGTTGTGTTTTCGCCACGTCGCATCCGCGAGGACGACCGACGTTTCAATCTGACGGTCGGGGATGTTCCAGTATTTTCGGAGAAGTTGATCTTTTTCGTGGGCGCCGACGACTTGAAAGCCATGCTTCTCATAAAAGCGGATGGCCCAGGTGGCGTCGGCCCAGGTGCCGATCAGGACGGGAGCTTTTGCCAGTTCGCGCAAATGGGAAAGTAAGTGGGCGCCGATGCCTTGCTTCTGGCTGGTGGTGAGAACGTAGGCGTGGCGGATTAGAGTTACGTCGCGAACGTGTTGAATGCCCATGACGCCTGAGAGCGTGCCGTTGCCGTCGTAACCCCAAAAGATTACACCTTCATTGATTTCATGCTGCAGTTGCTCGGCGGACATGTAGGGTTCAGTCCAGCGATCGCTGGGGATGATTCCTTTATAAGCGCGGGCGCCGTCATTGATGATGGTGTGAATGCGTTCGAAGTCTTGACTGCCGCAGCGGCGGATCATGAGCGACCGGTCTCTCCGGCCGGTGTGTGGAGTTGTTGGGCTGGTTTTTGCCGGCGGGAAACGACGAGGCCGCCTGCGGCGCCGCCGAGAAGTTTCAGCCCGTGAGCGAAGAGATAGGCCGGCGGTTCGGGACCGCCGCGGGTTAAGGCGACGTAGATCAGCGTTGCTACTACGCCGACGAGGATGCCGTGGAGGACGAAGCGTGAATCGAGAGGGCGGGCGACCCAGATCGCGAACACAAAACAGGCCAGGAAGGATGCGGCTGGAGCGGTGTAGGTCAGAGTGTTTTTGCCGAGGAGCAACGCGAACGGAATGACGAGCGCGATGACTAGAACTTCAGCCAGAAATCCGGCGAGCAAAACACGAAGCCAGCGGATTCCCGTGGAGGTATCCATTTAGAAACTCCCTTTCGGGCAGCCGACGGATTGGAATTGTATCGCGAAAAGCTGGCGGATGGGATTGGGATGTCGGCCGGCCAGGGAGAAAACCAGGTGCCTTGTGCGCAGCAGGACTGACGCGAAGCCGTTTTTAGGACAAAGAGTTAACGCAGAGGACGCTGAGACGCAGAGTTCGCGGAGAAGCGAAACCCAAGAGGGAGGGGCAAGCCCCGCCCCTACAAGGGTAGGCCGGCATTGCCGGGCGAAAATGAATGGAGAAGGATGGAGAGCTTCGGCAAAAAACATTAGGTGTCGGGGTATACTGCTTGCCGTTATTGTTGCGCTTTGTGCGCCGGTTGCATTAGACGCAGCCAGTTCCCGGGAGGTTCTATGAATCGCAGACCGCACATCTTCGCATTCGTTTGCACGGCGTTTTTCATTTTGCTTTTTGGCGCTCTGCCGTCTGTCGCGCAGACGGCGACGAATCCCGCGCAAAACTGGCCGGCGCCGCAGGAAGGGAACTACGTCGTGCGCGATTTCCATTTTCAATCCGGGGAGACGCTGCCGGAACTCCGGCTGCACTACTACACCCTGGGCAAGCCAATTAAGGACGCCAGCGGCCGGACCACCAATGCGGTGCTGATTCTCCACGGCACTGGCGGGAAAGGCGACGGTTTTCTTCAGCCCATCTTTGCCGGAGCGCTGTTTGGCACCGGACAGTTGCTCGACGCCAACAAATATTTCCTGATTCTTCCCGATAACATCGGGCACGGCAAATCCAGTAAGCCCAGCGACGGACTTCATGCGCATTTCCCGCGCTACGAATACGCAGACATGGTGGCGCTGCAGCACGAACTGGTCGAAAAGGGATTGGGCGTCAACCACCTTCGGCTGATTCTCGGCACTTCGATGGGCTGCATGCATTCCTGGGTTTGGGGCGAGACGTATGTGGATTTCATGGACGCGCTGATGCCGCTGGCCTGTCTACCCGTGCAGATTGCCGGGCGCAACCGGATCTGGCGGAAGATGGTCACGGACGGCATCCGGCAGGACCCGGACTGGAAAAATGGCGACTACACCGCGGAGCCGCGCGCAGGCCTCGAAATCTCCGCCGATTTTCTGATCATTGCCGGGAGCGCACCGCTGCACATGCAGGAAGATTTCCCCACGCGCGATGCCGCAGACAAATATCTTGCTGCCAGCATGACGCGGATCACCTCCACCCTTGACGTGAATGATTTTCTTTACGCCGTCGATTCCTCGCGCAACTACGACCCCTCCGGCAAGCTCGAAACCATTAAGGCGCACGTCATGTACATCAATTTCGCCGACGATTTCATCAACCCGCCGGAACTGGGCATCGCAGAACGCGAAATCAAGCGCGTGAAACACGGCAAGTTCGTGCTGCTGCCTGTGTCCGAACAAACCTTCGGGCACGGCACCCACACCCACGCGTCTGCCTGGCAAAGCTATTTAGAACAGCTCCTCGCGCAGTCGGCAAAGGCAAACTGAGGGGCAGGTGGTTAGTTAGGACGACTTTCCAAATATAAGCAGGTTGGAGCGAATACCAGCTGGACTGAAGCCGAATGGTTTGGCGCGGACTACTTGGTGCAGGGCAAAGATTTCCTTCCGGAATCAGGAGACATGGAGTCTCAGACCGAGTAGCCCGCAATGTCAGGGGGAGCATTTTCCGTGCCAAGCGTAGGGCGACGGCTAAAGGCGTCAATGCTGGTTTAACTCCAAGATGCGGAGGCACATACGGTCGAAATCGAGGTGTGGTTACCTGAGACCTCCAGAGTTCCTGTTCACGATAAGGGCAGGAATCTGCCAAAGTCGTGCAATTTTCTTTCGTGCCATGCGGGAACAGGATTGAAAACAAATGACCGAATCAACGCCTAGTACGAACCTCGGCCGTCGCGTGTTCGGAATGGCGGGTTTTGCCTCCGGCCTCATTACGCTGGTCTGGCACGACTACAACGACTGGCATCAAGTGCGTTACGTCGTCTACGCGGCCGCGGCTGCGCAGATCTTCGGCGGCGCTGCGATTCAGTTTTGGCGGAGCGCGAAAACGGGCGCGGCCGTCCTTGGTGCGGCGTATCTTGTCGTTGTCGTGCTATGCCTGCCAGGAATCGTCACTGCACCGCGGATCTACAATAGCTGGGGCAATTTCTTCGAGCAGTTTTCTCTCCTGACCGGAGCAGGGATCGTCTATGCGCGCTTCTCGTCGACGTGGACACCAGAAGCGCTTAATCGGATTGGCCGCATACTTTTAGGCATCTGTACCGCTTCCTTCACCTTAGAACAAGCGTTTTATCTAAGCGCTACCGCCAATCTTGTTCCGAAGTGGGTTCCGCCAAGCCAGATGTTTTGGGCGGTAACGACGACTGTTTTGTTTGCGCTCGCGGCTGTGGCGCTGCTTGCGAATCGAATGGCACTGCTCGCGACACGCCTACTGACAATGATGCTACTGAGCTTTGGGCTACTCGTGTGGGTGCCGTTGCTTGTTTCGGATCGCCACAATCATACGAATTGGGACGAAACGGCGGAGACCTTCGCGATTGCCGGAGCAGTATGGATTCTCGCTGATCTCCTCGGCGAGAGCGGGCTCAATGACCATCGACAGTAATGACTTGAGTTGAGAGCGATAGGAGGGGCGAGCCCCTCCCCTACAAAGGCTTGGTGGTCAGGCCGACGGATGCTTCAGGATTTCGGCCAGGGCGCGGAGACGGGCCGCGTCGGACGGAGTTTTGGCGGTGGCGGCGGTTTGTTCGAGGGATGGCGCCATGTTTTGCAGCTTGGCCACTTTGTTTTTGTTCATGTGGGAAGACTCTGCGCTGCGGATTGCCTTTTGCAGAGAGGCGATTTGTTTTGCCGGCAGGGCTTGCGAGCGGGAGAGTTGGTCGAGGTAGGCCTTCGCCACGATCAGGTTGGCGGACCACTCGATCTTTTGTTGATTCTGCACGTTCAGGTCGGGGACGTGAACGGTTTTGGCCGCATCAATTTCGTTTTGGGTGAGGAATTTGCTTGGGGTCAGTTCGAAGACGTCGAGGCCGCGGGCAATTTCGGAAGCGTAGATGTTGCCGTTGTACCAATAGGCCGACCAGTCGCCGCCGAGGACGAGCATTTTGGGATCGATCGGGCCGCGGTCGAAGTAGGCGATTTCGAAAGGTTGCGCGGGGTCGGTGAAATCCATGATGGAGATGCCGCCCTGATACCAGGCTTGCACTTCGATGTCGCGGCCGGGGACGGGAACGAGGGAGCCGTTGTGCGCGACACAGTTTTCGGTGTCGCCCTGCGCGGCCGGGAGCTTGTAGTAGTTCGCGAAGGTGAGCTTGTCATCTTTTAGACGGAAGATGGCGTCGGCTCCCCACTTGTTCGGGTCGTTCGGCCGGCAACGGGCGCCGAGGCCACCGCCCCATTCGTCGGTGAAGACGACTTTGGTGCCGTCGTTGGAGAAGGAAGCGGAGTGCCAGTAGGAGTAGTTGGGGTCGTTGACGGCGTCGAGGCGTTTCGGATGGACCGGGTCCTTGATGTCCAGAAGAATTCCGTTGCCGGAACAGGCGCCAGCGGCCAAACCGATCGCGGTGTAGACCGTGATGTCGTGGCACTGATCGGTGTCCGCGGGCTTCTCTTCTTTGCCATTCTTCCCGTGAGAGCCGCCGCTGGTAAGACCGTTCAAAGCGCCGGTCCGTGCATCGATAAATAGCCGGGGAGTGGAGACGATTTTCGCGTCCTGCGGCGCGGCGACGGGAACCTTGATTACATCGATGCGGAAGAGCGCGGTGTTCGGGTCTTTGTCCGGCTTTTCACCGGAGCAGCCGGCGAGTTCTTCGGTCTGGCGCACAAACGAGGTGCCGGAGACGTAGATGTAGACGTTTTCCTTGTCGTTTGGATCGAGGACCAGGGTGTGGGTGTGCGAGCCGCGGCAGGTTTGCACGGCTGCGACTTGCTTTGGATTCTTGATGTCGGAGATATCGAAGATGCGCACGCCGCGGAAGCGGTCTTTTTGCGCGGCGGGGATGCGGCGTTTCTTTTCTTTTTGCTTATCCTTATCCTCGTCGGCGGGGGGCGGAGGTTCGGGAGGGAATCCCTGCGTACCACAGTCTAGGCGTCCATTGGGCATTTCGACGGACATGAAGAGAAGATTTTTATAGACGGAGACATCGCCCTGGCCGCCCGGGCAGACCATGGAAGTGAGCAACGTGGTGTTTGCGGGGTTGGAGATGTCGTAGATGTTTACGCCATAGAAATTGCCGAGGAAGAGATGATTGCCCTGGAAGGCGAAGTCGGAGTTGGCGAAGGCGAGTTGGGCGATCGGGAGTTGAACCGCTTTGGGAAGTTTCGCGATGTTGCCAATGCCGAGCTGGAGGATGGTCTTTTGAACTTTCGGATCGTCGGGATCCGTTGCACCGAGTTGAAAGGCGCTGGGCTTCTTGAGGAGCAGCAGGTGTTTGATGCCCATCGAAGTTTCACCCGCGTCGTAGAGCCCTGGAGCGAGCTTGGCGCGGGGATCATTTACGTCTGATCCCGACATGCCGGGCGGAAGCGTGGGAGCCGGCTCGGGTGCGAATGGATTGCTGTCCTCTTCCGCCGCGTCAGGCTTGGCAGGTTCCTGCTTGGATGTTTCCTGCTTTGGCGCGTCCTGCTTGGTGGGAGCGGATGCAGGCTCCTGCGCTCTTATCCGGCTGGTACCGAAAAATAGAAAAATCGCGGCGACGGCGACGCGGAAAGCAAGACTCGGTGCTCGGTTCATCGTTTCTCCTCGGAAGGTTTTTGATCCAACATGGACTGCATAATTTTGATTTCGGCGCGTTGGGTATTGTCGGCGTCGGTGGCGAAATTGAAGAGGTCGGCGTCCTGGCCCGCGCCGGCGGTGTCGAAGAGATCCTTCACCATGATCAGCGCGCCGTTGTGGTGCTGAATCATGCCGGTTAGAAACAAGTGATCGAACTCGGCGCCTTTGGCCTTGCGAAGAGATTCCATCTGCTCGGGAGTGAGCATGCCTGGCATCAGGGACATCGGGTGGCCGGAGCGGTCCATGTCCGGCATGCCGGGCATGGCCATGGAAATGGGTTCGCCGCGAGCGGCCAGCCAGCGCTGCATGAATTTGATTTCGCCGGACTGGGAGCTGCTGATGCGCGCGCCGAGCGAACGGAGATCCTTGTTGCCTGTGTGCGCTGCAATCAGCGCGGTCATCTGCACGGCTTGCTGATGATGCATGATCATGCCCTGCATGAATTCCACGTCGGCTTGTGAGCGCGGGGGTATCGCGCCTTTGGTGGAAGGCGGAAGCGTCTTGCTGGGCTTGCCTGGGGCGCCGGGTTGCACGACGACCGGCGCCGAGGAATCCTTTTGCTGCGGGCGGGCTGGGGAGAACAAAGCGGGGAGGAGCATGGCGGATAGCGCGATCGATCCGCTGGCTGAGCGGAGCATATGCTTGCTGTGGAAAAGAAAGAAGTTCCGCTGCGGCAGGCAGCTAACCATTTGACCAGCTGAAGTTTTTGAGGCCAGTCCGCATTCTCGCAAGTTTTTCAACACAGAATTTATATCATGGCGGCGGGCTTTTTGCATTTGAAGAGGAAGAGTTAACCCAGAGGGTGCTGAGACGCCGTTCACGTGGTTCGCTCCCTGCAAGCAGAGAAAGGTGGGAACAGAACCCCAGGAGGACAGGCTGAAGCCTGTGCTACTCAAGGGGCCCGCCACGGTCGGCGGCCGCTACAAGGGCGAGAGAGGGCCACTTAAAAGTGGCCGCTACTGGGAGGCCGATCGAACGATAGCCGAATGGCGTTCCGAAGGGAATCAGTCGGTGCAGTGGGTGATCCAGAACATGTGGTTGAACTTTTGCGGGTGGCGTGGGTCGGAGTAGTCGGTGCCTTTGTGCTTGTATTCGACGTCAGTGCAGGAGGCTTGCATGGCTTTTCTTGTTTTACCCGTGGCGTGGGCAGTGCCACCTTCGATGGGACAACTGGCGGTTTTGGGATAGGCTGAGTTGGCAAAGGCTAATGGAAGAGCCAGCGTCGCTACTCCTATGAGAATCAGCAGCAAGTGGAAAATCCTTTTTTGCATCCAGGCCCCTCATCCGGAATGAGATTTTGGCTGCCTTACATGATGCGGCGGCGTTCTGACATCTGATGATAGTTGGAATGGGCGCAAAGGGACACAGGATTGAGAACGGCTTCGTGGCAAACTGTTCGAGATGGTAATGAGCGGGCGCGTAAGCACCGAAGCCGTATGGTTCATGGCGCAAGTTTTGAGCTTTTTGCCGGAAGTTGAGATTGAAATTGTGAAGAATCTGGCTGCGAAAACGTGGGTCAGTCTGGTGGCGCTTACTGTTGTTATGGGGGTCTTGCTTTTCTTTCCGGCCGGGACTTTGCGCTACTGGCAGGCGTGGGTGTACCTCGGCATTTTTGCGGGGGCTTCGGCACTTACCTCGGTTTATCTCCTAAGAAAAGATCGTGCGCTTCTCGAGCGTCGTATGCGGGGTGGACCGACGGCGGAAAAGGAAACAACACAGAAAATCATCATGCTGTTCACCTCGGCGGGATTCATCGCGCTACTGGTGGTGCCGGCGCTGGACTATCGGTATGGTTGGTCGGCGGCGCCATTGGCTGTGGTGATAACCGGGGACCTTTTCGTTGCGATCGGTTTTTATTTTATTTACCTGGTGTACCGGGAGAACACATTTTCGTCGGCAACGATCGAAGTCGCTGAAAATCAGAAGGTCATCTCCACCGGGCCGTATACGCTGGTGCGGCATCCGATGTACGCGAGCGCGTTGCTGTACCTCCTGGGTACCCCGTTGGCGCTGGGCTCGTACTGGGGGTTGCTCGCCCTGGCGTTTGTCATGCCTTTCCTGATCTGGAGGCTGGTGGAGGAAGAGAAGTTTCTTGCGAAGAAGTTGCCAGGGTATGTGGAATACCAGAAACAGGTGCGGCATCATCTTGTGCCGTATGTTTGGTAATCGGATCCGGTCTGGTATTTGTTCACTGTCCAGATAGCTGCTATAACCTTCAACACACAGTGGCGCCAACCATTGTGACAAAGGGCGTGCCCATGAACTCAAGTTCAGTTTCCTCAGTCATCGAGAACACCTTGAAGATGTGGACTTTTTCGCTCCAGGACTACTCGCTGCTCACTATTAGGTCGGTCCGGAACATGTTTGCCAGCAAGAGTTACTTTGCCGACCTGATCGAACAGATGGACCGGATCGGAGTGGGCTCGTCGCTGATTGTGGTCGTCGCGATGTTTTGTGTCGGTGGTGTAGTGGTGTTGAATGCAGCGTCACAATTTGCGCGTTTCGGGGAAACGGTCTTGGTGGGTGACGCCGTTTCTCTTGCGCTCCTCCGGGAACTGGGCCCCGTGTTCGCGGCGCTGCTGGTCGCCGGCCGGAACGCCACCGCGATGGCCTCCGAGCTTGGCTCGATGGTCGTGACCGACCAGGTGGACGCAATTCGAGCGTTCGGGATCGACCCAATCCGCAAGCTGATGACGCCGCGCGTGCTTGCCACGGTGTTGACGCTGCCGTTGCTGGTGGCGTTGGGGGATTGTGCGGGACTGGTAGGCGGATTCGTGGTTGCAAATCTCGTACTACACCTTGGTGCGGCGGAATTCATGACACGCGCCCTGCACGTCCTGGTTTTGGGCGATCTTTGTATGGGATTCACGAAGCCGATCGTGTTTGGATTTATCATCGCGACAGTGGGCTGTTATAAGGGGTTCCGCGTCCAGGGCGGGACCGAGGGAGTGGGCCGAGCTACGATCAATTCATTCGTTGTGGGTTCCCTGGTTGTCCTCATCGTGGACTTATTTATTACCCGTCTTCTGATCTTCGCGTTCAATCTGTGACATGCCTTGCCCGTCTGCTGGGAAGGCCGCTGATGTGGCAATACATGCGGGTTCGGCGGGTCATGCGGGCCGCACATGTAGCGATCAGAGTTCGACGATGAGTTTGCCGATGTTGTCGCCGCGGAAGAGCATGTTGATGGCTTCGGGGGCTTTTTCGAGGCCTTTGACGATGGTTTGGCGGTCTTTGAGCTTGCCGGTCATTTTCCACATGCCGAGTTTCTGGCCAGCGTCCATAAACTTTGGCATGTAATCCATGATGAGGAAGCCTTCGACGCGGAGGCGCTTGATGATGAGCTGGCCGAAGCTGGCGAGGCCGGGATCGTGCTTGGCGTAGCCCGAGATGAGGCCGCAGAGAACGACGCGGCCGTGGAGATTCATGCGGTCGAGGACGGCTTGCATGATTTCGCCGCCGACGTTTTCGAAATTGATGTCCACGCCTTTGGGAGTGGCGGCGGTTAACTGGGCTTTCCAGTCGGGATGCTTGTAATTAATGGCGGCGTCGAAGCCGAGATCGTCTTTAATCCATTTACATTTTTCGTCTGTGCCGGCGATGCCAACTACGCGGCAGCCGTGGATTTTGCCAAGCTGGCCGACGATGCTGCCGGTGGCGCCAGCGGCGGCGCTCACGACGAGCGTTTCGCCGGATTGGGGCTTGCCGACGTCTAGCAGGCCGAAATAGGCGGTGAGGCCGTTAATGCCGAGGAGATTCAGGAAATTGGTGTCGGAAAGGAACGGGATGCTGGGGAGTTTCTGAAACGCGCCCTTTCCCTCGCCGGCGAGGACACAGTATTCCTGGAGGCCGGTGAGGCCAGAAACTTTGTCGCCTTTTTTGAAATTGGGGTGGCGAGATTCGACGATTTCGGCGAGGCCGAAGGCGCGCATGACTTCGCCGATCTGGACGGGGGGCATGTATTGGGGGAAGTCGGTCATCCAAACGCGCATTGTGGGGTCGATGGAGAGATATTTTACTTTGGCCAGGGCCTGGCCGTCGGAGATGGCGGGGACCGGGGAGTCGGTTAGTTGGAGGACGTCGGGAGTGATGAGGCCAGTGGGGCGATTGGCCAGGAGCCATTGACGGTTGGTGGTTGGCATGGAGGAAAGAGTAGAGGAGGAGTGGGAGGGAAGTCAAAAGAGAGGATGGGCGGAAAAGGAAAAAAGATTTGACGCAGAGTCTGATGAGCCGCAGAGGACGCTGAGAAGAGAGGAGGAAGAGTTCACACAGAGAGCACAGAGAAATCACGGCGTGGTGGTTGAATTCGCGGGGCGGCTGACGTTGAGGCCCTTCAGCCATCCTCGTCGGATGGCTTCAGGATGACAAACATTTGGGTTGGTCGGTGGAGCGGTGGGTTTGGAGAAGTGGGCCAGGCTGTAAAAGCGGGAGCTTTGCTCCCGCACTCAAAATGGGCTACGGAGTTTTTAGGAGGCGCATCAGGTCGGCGGCGGATTTGGTGGCTTTTTTGATTTGGGTGACGCTGCGGGTGGCGTTATGGGTGGAGTCGAGTTGATCGGAGAGGATGTCGGCGTTGGCGTTGATGACGCAGAGGAGATTGTTGACGGCGTGGGAAATAGCGTCGAGTTTGGAGACGGGGCGACCGTCGCCGACGGACTGCTCGGAGGGGAATGACATGGAGTTTACCTTTCTGGAGGAATTGCGAAGCGTTTCGGTGTTGATGGCGGTGACCAGGGCGTGTTGCAAAGAGGCGACATTTAGATCGGCCAGCATGAGCGAACAGGCGGCGCCCGCCTGGACGGCAGCTTCGTGGAATTGGGAATCGGAAATGGGAAGGAGGGCCACGACGGGGACGGAATCCAGCCCGTCATGGAGCTTCCGGGCGGCCAGAAGCTCCTGAGCGGACGGATGGCTGAGATCGAGGAGAATAGCGTGCCACTCTTCTGCGTGGAGGCGGCGCAAGGCGTCGGTGAGGGAATGAGCGCGGGAAATCTGAAAGGAGGATGAGGGCGCTTCCACGATGGATTGGGAAATCTTGAGCCAGAAGGGCAATTCGCCCAGGAAAAGAATTTGAGAACCAGCGTTGGACATCGGTCTTTCTAAACACTCCTCATTCTTGGTTTAAAGCCAATGTGCGGCTTTAGGAATTTTCTGAAAACTTCTCGGAAACTTCAGGGGCTAATGCCCGGTTGCTTACTGCATGTCGCACCGGGGCTGAAGTCCCCGGCCTCCTAAAGAGAAGGCGCCCGCCTCGGAAGGCGGCCGCTACGGCTGGGCGACCTGAAGGTCGCCGCTACTCCGAAGCGGTTGAATTTCGGCGCCAGGTGGACGCGGAAAATTCGGGAATCGGTGCCGCTTACACGACGGAACCCGGAAAGAGGCGACGAATCTCCTGAAGCAGGCCGTCGGGAAGGCGGCCTTTCGAAACGTAACCGTCGGCGCCGTGATTGCGGCATTCCTGTTCGAGCGTGGAGCCCTGGATTTCGGAATAGATGATGACCCGCAGGGACGGGTGCAAGCGGCGAAGTTGCTGGGCAGCTTCGAGGCCGTTGAGGCGAGGCATTCGGAAATCGAGAAGGGCGAGATCGGGCCGATGCTGCGCGGCGAGCTGGACGGCGTTGAGGCCGTCGCTGGCGGTGCAGACAACTTCCAGGCCACCCGCGAAGTCGAGGTATTCGCAGACGGAACGGAGAGCGGTGGGGGAGTCGTCGGCTACGAGGACGCGAATTGGCTCGATGTGCGGCATTGCTGCTCCCGGGTCAGAATTATTAAAGCACGTTCATATTGAGGGAATGGGAAGGGGAATGATATTGAGGAGATTGCGTAGTGAAAATTCACTAGGGAGGAGAACAGATAGCAGCGATCAGATAAAAGGAAACGAAGAGGGTGGTTATCCAATGTTGAGCCTGCGCTTCAGTTTCCGTTGAGGTCCATCGCGCATCTCCGGTGAAAACCACCGGAGTCCCAACACCGGACCTTGTCGGGTGTGCTCCGGATGGCAAATCTCGGTGCTGGTCGGCGCAATCAGGTTTGGATGATGTTGTTGCGGATGGCGTACAGGACCAGTTCGGCGAGGGAGTGGAAGTCGAGCTTGAGCATGATGTTGGCGCGGTGGGCTTCGGCGGTGTTGACGCTGATGTTGAGGAGGTTGGCGACTTCCTTGTTGCTTTTGCCTTCGGCGAGAAGTTGGAGGATTTCGCGTTCGCGGGGGGTGAGGCGGGAGCGGGAGGATTTGGCAGAGTCGGAAGGGTCGGTGGTGACGGCGGCTTCGGAGACGCGGGTGGAGAAAAAGGGTTTGTGCTGGCTAAGGGCCTGGACGGCGTCGAGGAGGACGCGGTCGGCTTCGTCCTTGAGGATATAGCCGCGGGCGCCCGCTTCGACGACTTGTTGGACCAGTTCGTCGGACTCGTGCATGGTGAGAATGAGAATTTCGGTGGAGGGCGAGGATTTGCGAATTTGGCGAGTGGCTTCGACGCCGTTGAGGAGAGGCATGCCGATGTCCAGGATGGCAATTTGGGGTTTGTGCTTGGCGGCCTTTTCGACGGCGTCGCGGCCGTCGGCGGCTTCGGCGCAGACTTGCCAGCGGGGGTGCGACTCGAGAAGAGTGCGGAGGCCGGCGCGGACAACGGCGTGATCATCCGCGATCAGGATGGAGAGTTGCGACATAGGTGGAGTCCTTGAGAACCGGGGCGGAGAAAAGAATTCGGGCGCGGACGGTGGTGCCGGCGGCGCTGGAATCGATTTCGAGTGAGCCGCCGAGCTGGGCCATGCGTTCGCGCATGCCGGGGATGCCAACGCCGAGGCGAGGCTGGCCGCGATGCGGTGCACCGTTTGAGGGCACGATCATCCCGCTGCCAAAGTCGGTGATTTCAAGAGTGACGCATTCGGGATCTTCGCGGAGGACGACCTGGGCGCGCTTGCTGCCGGAATGGCGCTGAATGTTGGCGAGACTTTCCTGGGTGATGCGGAAGAACGCAGTTTCGGCGATCTGGGGAAGGCGGCGAAAACTGGTGAGGAGTTCGAGAGAGGTTTCGATGCCGCTGCGTTCGCTGAAACCGTTGACATATTCCTTCAGGGCGGAGACGAGGCCGAGGTCGTCGAGCAGCGGCGGATGGAGGAGATACGAGAGAGTGCGGATTTCGCGGGACATCTGCTGGAGGAGTCCCCGTGCTTTATCCAGCGCGCGTTGAGAGGCTTCGTTGAGGGGTTGGGCGGATTGCCGGAGTTGGGCGAGGCTGAGATTTACGGCGAGAACGGTTTGCGCCATGCCGTCGTGTAGTTCTCGGCCGATGCGGCGGCGCTCTTCATCCTGGAGCTTGAGGAGTTCGGTGGAGAGTTGGTGGACGGCGCGCTCGGCATTTTTCAGGTCGGTGATGTCGGTGAAGGTAGCAATGACGCGAAGAATGGAGCCATCGGGATTGAATTGTGGGATGGCGTTGCCGAAGATCCAGATAATTTCGGAGGTGCGTGGAATCCGGTAGCCCAAGGTGGCTTGGCGAAGGGGACGCTTGGTGCGGAGGACGGTTGGGACCGGGCGATCAGAGTAGGGGATATCGCGGCCCCTCTCGTCAAGGGGAACCACACCGAGTCCGTCGGCTGTGCGGCCGATGACTTGCTCAGTCGCGACGTTGAACATATTGAGCGCGGCCTGATTTGCGAATTCAAGCGTGCCATCGGGCCCGGCGAGGATGACCCCGGCGTGAAGGTCGCGGACGAGCGTGCGGAATCGCTCTTCGCTTTCGCGAAGGGCTTCGGTGGCGCGGCGCTGCTCGGAGAGGTCGGTGAGGGAGACGAGGATGTTGGTGACCTCGCCGGAGGAGTTGAATTGGGGGACGGCGTCGAGGAGAGTCCAAATCGTTTTCTGTGTGTCTATTTGCCGCCAGCCAATTACCTGGCTATGAATCGGGCGACGGGAAGCCATCACCGTAGGAATCAAGCCCTCCGAATCCGGGAGGATGGAACCATCTTCACGGAGGACCTGAAAACCCAAATCAGCTTCGGTCTTGCCGCTTACCTGTTCCAGGCGCAGGCCGAACAGGTTGAGTGCGGCTGGGTTGGCGTAAAGGATTTCGCCGATGGGGCTGCTGGAAACGATGCCGACGTGAAGATTTTCGACGAAGGAGCGGAAGCGCTCTTCGCTTTCGCGGAGGGCATCAACTGCGGTGCGCTGATCGGTGATGTCGCGGACAACGACGAGAGCGCAGCGGCGGCCGTCCAGTTCGAGGAGGGAACCAGAGAGCTGGCCGGTGCGAAGCTGTCCGGACTTGGTTTGGAAACCGAATTCGACATTGTGGACTTCGGCGTTTTCGCTGAGGTTCGAAAGAATGTGGGCGCGCAAGGCTGGCTTTGTCCAGAGATTCAGTTGGGCGGGAGTTTTGCCGAGGACTTCCTCGCGGGCGTAGCCGGTGAGGCGAGTGAAGCCGTCGTTGACGTCAAGGTAGGGGCCGTCGGGGAAAACGTTGATGGCGAAACCGTCAGGGCTGGAGCGGAAGGCGGAAGAGAGAAGGTGTTCGGAGTGGGCCAGGGCGCGTTCGGTCTCTAGAAGCTCCTGTGAGACGCGGCGTTGCTTGCGGTTGGCGAGGATGAGACGAACGGCGGAGCAGAGGAAGGAAGCACTGATGGCAATCCACGCAACGGCAAATTGATCGATGGCAATGGCGCGCCCCATGAACAAAACGAGAAGGGGAATCACAACAGGAAAGCCGTTGCTGACGGCGAGATCACCGAAGCGCGAGACGGGTTCGGCGATGGAATCCTGGCCGCGGCGCGGCCAGATGACTGCAAGATAAATGACCGCGAACCAGGGAAAAAGGAAAAGAAAATCTCCCCAACTTGCGGCGCCGAGGGAGGACTTCAGCGTGAGAAGAAAATCAGCATCGGAGAGGAGGGCGAGCAAGAATACGAAAAAGAGTCCGAGGGAAAACGAGCGAAGGCCCGGAGAAGAGGAGTTGCGGGAGCGAAAGAAAAAACCGAGGGAGATCATCGTGTCGCGAATGACATAGAGGATAAGGATTTGGCGAGGGAGGTCCGAGGAATTGGCGAGCCAGCGAGACGGCGAGTAGAAGAAGTAGAGGTAGGCGGTGATGGCGACGATGGCGATCTGCGCAAAGTCGAGGTTTCGCAGCCAATCCCAGCCGCGGGATTTCTCGTCGGCGGCGGGGAGGAACATCATGAAGACAGGAGCGGCCCAGACGAAAAAGAGGATATCCGAGGGCACAGGCATGTGCGAGGAGCCGGGAACGAAGCTTTGGTAGTAGGTGGTGATGGCCTGGGCGAGAGCTTGGAGGAATAGGGCGATACCGAGAAGTGTCCAGAGTTGGCGAGTGTAGCCTTGCGAGCGTCGAGCGGCGTAGGACGCGGCGAGGACCGCGAGTAAGAGCATGACGAAGTCGAGAGAGTTGGAGACCAGGTGGCGCGTTGCGGAGTTGCGAACGGCGGCCAGGTCAAGGATGCTGAGCGCCGCTACGAGGAGGGCGAGGGCGATGAGGAGCTTGGGGAACTTGCCTTGGGGTAGCAAGCTAACCTCAAAGGGCGCGCCTGGCGGTGCGTGCCGCGGATTGAAAATGCAGCCAGAGCGAGTGTACACCAGGGGAGAGAGAAGAGGAGGGGCATGTTCATGAAATTGTAAGAGGGGAGTGAGAACATCGAGAGGGCGCGAGCAGCAGAGAGGAGGAGAGAATGAAACCTCAGAATCCGATTGAGCATGTGGTGATCATCGTGAAGGAGAATCACAGCTTCGACAATTACTTCGGGACGTTTCCCGGGGTGAATGGAACGATTTTGCCGGCAGCGCAGGATCCGCCGGTGGGAGGCGACCCGCGGCACGATCACGTAGCGTGGCTGGAGCGGGCGACGAAGGCGGTGAAGCTGCAGTACAAGGAGACGGATATACCGGCATACTTTTCGTACGCGAGGCAATTTACGCTTTGCGACAACTATTTTACGGAGGTGGCGAGCCAGTCGGAGCCAAACCACCTGATGCTGATTGCGGCGGATTCGCCGATTATTGACAACGCCAGCAAAACGAGAACGTACCAGCCGCAGGAACCGTTTGCGATTCCATCGTTGCCGGGAAATCTACAAACGGCGGGATTGAGCTGGGCGACTTATGGCGACCCAGGATTCAGTTATTTCGAAAAAATTGTGGCGCTTAAGGGGAGCAAGAATATTTTGCCGTGGACGCGGCTGGATACGGATGCGGCGGCGGGAACTTTGCCGAATGTTTCCTGGGTGTATGCGCCGGGTTCGCCGCAGGAGCTTTCGGAGCATCCGCCGTATGGAGCGAACGCGGGACAAGCGACGGTGAAGCTGGGGACGCAGTGGACGGCTGCGCGGGTTAGCGCGCTGGGGAAGAGTGCGTTGTGGCCGAAGATGGCGATTTTTGTTACCTGGGACGATTGGGGCGGATGGTACGACCATGTGGAGCCTCCGTTGAAAGATAAATGGACGGGAGGCGGCCCGAAGACGGGGCCGAGCTATACGGGGACGCAGTTTAGCTACGGAACGCGGGTGGGTTGCCTGGTGATCAGCCCGTATGCGAAGCGGGGGATATCGAGCGTGTTCCACTCACATGTGAGTTTGGTGAAGTTTTGTGAGGTGACGTTTGGGTTGAAGGCGATCAATGCGAGGGATGCGACGTCGGACGGGATGGAGGATTGTTTTGATTTTGGACAGGCGACGCTGGGGCCGCCGAAGTAGTAGAACGAGAAAAAGATTTAACACAGAGGGCACAGAGAAAGAGCACAGAGATCGCAGAGAGTCGGAAATGGAGGGGGCGATCCGGAAGAAAATTGTAACGCGCTGAGGCTGGGTGCATCCGATGTACGTGCAGCCGCTCGGGCTGTGTCCAGAGAATTTCGGATTCATTCTGGCGGATTGGAGAAGGAACAATGGCGAAGAATCTTGTGGCGCAGGTGGGCAAGGCGGGCGGGGAATTTGAGCTGGTGGAGCGGGAAATGCCGGTGCCGGGAGCCGGAGAGGTTCGGATCAAGGTGCAGGCATGCGGTGTTTGCCACAGCGACGCGGCAACGAAGTTCGGGGCATTTCCCTGGATTACCTATCCGCGCGTCCCGGGGCACGAAGTGGCGGGAGTGATTGACGAGGTTGGCGCGGGCGTCACGGAATGGAAGAAGGGCGATCGCGTGGGAACGGGCTGGCATGGGGGACATTGTTTCGTGTGCGAGTCTTGTCGACGGGGCGAATTCATCACCTGCAAATATGAACAGGTTAACGGAGTGACGCGGGACGGTGGGTACGGACAGTATATGATCGCGCGGCATGAAGCCGTGGCGCGGTTACCGGAGGGATTGAACGCGGCGGACGCAGGGCCACTTTTGTGCGCCGGAATCACCACGTTTAACGCATTGCGGAACAGCGGAGCGGGGCCGGGTGATCTGGTGGCAGTGCAGGGCATCGGTGGGCTGGGACATCTGGGGATCCAGTATGCGGCGAAGTTCGGATATCGCGTGGTGGGAATCGGGCGGGGTTCGGAAAACGGGGCGCTGGCGAAAAAGCTGGGGGCGTGGGCGTACATTGACAGCCAGAGTAGCAACGCGGCGGAAGAGTTGCAGAAATTCGGCGGGGCGCGCGTGATCCTTGCGACAGCGCCGAACGCGAAGGCGATGTCTGAACTGGTGGGAGGATTGAGCGCGGGAGGGGAACTGCTGGCGATTGGCGTGCCATCGGAACCGCTGGAAGTGTCGCTGGGGCCGCTGATTATGGGAAAAAAGAGGATTCAAGGGTGGCCTTCGGGAACGGCGATCGATTCGGAAGATACGCTGCAGTTTTCGGCGTACACGGGAGTGCGGGCGATGATCGAGAAGTACCCGTTGGCGAAGGCGAATGAGGCGTTTGAGAGGATGATGAGCGGGAAGGCGGAGTTTCGGGTGGTGCTGACGATGGAGTAGAGGAGGCAGTTAACAGTTAACAGTCGACAGTTTACAGTTTTCGGAAAAGAGGAAGAGCGGAGAGGCGTGTTTGAGCTTCTCCGCTTTTTGTTGGAAAGAGACTTTGGGTGGAGTGAAGAAAAAGAAAATCTAACGCAGAGACGCAGAGAGCGCAGAGGAATTAAGAAGGCAAGGAGTGGCCCGCCACTGTCGGCGGGCCCTACGAGAGAGAGTGTCGCGGAACGTTTAGAAGGGGATGTCTTCGTCGGAGATTTCGGGGCCGGAGGCGGGGCCGAAATCTTCGGAGGGGGCGGCGGGGTGTTCGAAGTCGTCGCCACCGCTGCGTGCGGAGCTGCCGCCGCCGGCGCTGGCGCCTGCGGCCATGCCGTCGCCACGGCCGCCAAGCATGCGGAAATTGTTGGCGACAATTTCAAAGCTGGTGCGCTTCTGCCCTTCCTTATCCTGCCATTCGCGGGATTGGATGCGGCCTTCGATAAAAACCAGAGAACCCTTTTTCAGATATTGCTGGGCGATCTCGGCTTGCTTGCCCCAGACGACGATCTTGTGCCACTCGGTGCGTTTCTGGCGCTCGCCGTTGCGGTCTTTGTAGGATTCGTCGGTGGCGACGGAAAAATTGGCGACGGCCTGACCGCCGGAGGTGAAGCGGGTTTCCGGGTCGCGACCGAGACGACCGACGAGGATGACTTTGTTGACGGACATTTGAAACCCTCCTTGTTGATGAAAGCGGCGAGGACGAGGCCACGGGAAAGACGAAGATAACACGATGGAGAAGAAAAATGAAATGTGGGTAGGTCGGAGCAGGAAAAAATTTGACGCAGAAGGCACGGAAGACGCAGAGGGAAGAGAAGAGAGTCGATGGGGTTTGAGCGTAAGAGCCCACCCTTACAAACCAAGGGTGGGGCACCCTCAAGCTCACATGGTGAGGACGCGACTGGGGTGTGGAGGGAGAGGAAGGTCTGGCGGGGATTCGGTGGAGGACTTACTTCTCAAAGGCGGAGGCAGAGCCTCCGCAGTCAAAAGTTAGCGGGCAGTGGAGGCGGTGACGGCTACGCCTAGTTCTTTGAGTTTGGCGCGGGCGCGGCGCTCTTCTTCGGTGCCGGGGTAGCGCTTGACGACTTCGCGAAGTTCCTTGACGCCGGCGTTTTTTTCGCTGAGTTCGATGAGGGCCATGCCTTTCTTGTAGCGCGCGGGGGCGAGCTTGAAGCTCTTGGGATAGTTGGTGAGGACTTTGTCGTATTCGGCGACGGCTTGCTGGTATTGATGCTGTGAGTAGGCGATTTCGCCGAGGTAGAACTGGGCGTTGGAGGCGAGTTCGGTATCGCCGTAATACTTCAGGTAGTCCTGAAATTCAGAGCGCGCGAGATCATATTTGCCGGTTTGGATGTCGCCGAGCCCGTTGGAGTAGAGGGTGTCGGCGGGGGGATGCGAGCCGGCGGGAGAAGCGGATGCGGCGCCGGGATCGCCACCGGGCCTCGGAGAAGCGCCACCCGCGGGGGCGCCGGTGGGATTGCCGCCAGCGAGACGGGCGTCGATGCTTTGCACGGAGTTCTGCAGATCCACCAATTGCTGATTTACTTTGCCGAGGCGGGATTTGATTTCTTCGAGATTGTCGGAGAGGCCCTGAACCTGGGTGGACATGGTGTCGAGGCGAGTGCCGGAGTTGGCCTGGACGTCCTGAACGGATTTTTGCAGAGAGCTCATGGTGGTGTTGAGCTTGTTGACGGTATCGGAGGACTGCTCGATGAGGGTTTTCTGGACAGTGTGGTCCTGGGTGAGCTGGGTCTGCATATCTTTTTGACCCTGGAGGATGGTGGTAACGTCGCGCTGCAGCTCGATGAGTTCGCGGGCGACGGCCATGACAGGCTTGGGGCCGATGAGGCTGCCGGCGACCGCGCTGGCGAACATCGCGCCAGAGAAGAAGAGAATATTGCGAACACGCATGATCAAGACCTCCGAAAGTTGGGCATGGGCACGGGGGACAATTTGGGATAAAGAGCGGATTGAGCCCCAATTATCAAATGTACTGGCAGATTGGGTGTGGGGCAAGTGGGGATTGAAGGGAGAACATCGGAAAAGACTTAACACAGAGGACACAGAGACGGAGCACAGAGAGCACGGAGAAAGGGAAAGAGAAGAAATAGGGGCGGCGTAAAGCCGCCCCTACACGCACTAAGGTTAGGGCTTGGCCGGGACGAAGTGGCCGCGGCGGTTTTGCTGCCAGCAGGATTCGTTGGACTCCATGCAGAAGGGCTTTTCCTTACCGTAGCTGACGGTGCTGAGATTTGCGGCAGGAATGCCGAGGTTGACCAGGTATTGCTTGACGGCGTTGGCGCGGCGATCGCCCAAAGCGAGGTTGTATTCGGTGGAGCCGCGTTCGTCGCAGTGGCCTTCGATAATGACCTTGGCATTGGGATAGCCCTTGAGGAAAGAGGCGGTCTTCTCAAGCGCCGCGCGGGCGTCAGGCCGGATGTCGGCCTTGTCGAGGTCGAAGTAGGCGTCGCGAACTTCCTGCGCGAAGAGTTCTTCAAAGCTGGGACCCTTCGGGGTTTCGACGACGGGCGCGGGAACGTTGACGGTGATGCGGACGTTGGCGTCGGTATTCCCGCCGGGACCGCTGGCGGTGATGGAATAGGTGGTGGAGTCGGCCGGGGTGACGGTGGTGGAACCCTGCGGGGTGACGGCGCCGACTTCCGGAGTGATGGAGACGCTGGTGGCGTCGGTGGTGGTCCAGGAAAGCTTGGCGGATTCGCCCCTGCTAATGGAGGTGCGATCGGCAGAGATGCTGACGGTGGGCTTGGCGGCGACGGGCGCCGGGGCTGGTGGGGGCGGTGGAGCGGCCGGTGGTTTCTTGTTGCACGCGGCGATAAAGAGAAGGGCCGCCGAAGCGAAAATGAGAAGCGAGCGTTGCAGCGGGGAGTGCGGGTGATTCATTCGTGTCCTCCTAAGACACCACTGATTGATTGTCGAGCGAAATCCACCGGAAGGAGAAGCATACCACCGGAGGCAGGGTTCCGGGAATATATCGCCATACGATATATTGTATGCGGAGACCGGAAAGAGTGCAAGGAAGATTGCAGAAAAGCCAGCAGGGCGAAAAGAGGGGGAGGTCCGGACTGGGGCGCGGTGTCCATGCAGCTTTGGATGCTTTGGGCGGGAAGGAAGATGCAAAAAGGGCATTTCCCAGACGGCGGGTTAACTTGTGAGCAGTGGGGACTTCGCAAAAGGCGGTAATGCCTATAAACTTTGGTTATGACGCACACCCTGGAAGAGCTGATACCGGATTACATTCAGGGGCTGCCGGCGTATGTGGCCGGGAAGCCAGTGGAAGAGGTGGAGCAGGAGCTGAAGATTCATGCGGTGAAGCTGGCGTCGAATGAGAATCCGCTGGGGCCTTCGCCGAAAGCGATGGAAGCGGCGCGGCGGGCGCTAGGGGATGCGAACTGGTATCCGGATGGGGGAAGCAAGCGGCTGCGGGAAGTGCTGGGATTGCGATTTGGCGTGAAGGCGGACGAGATTTTTGTGGGACTGGGATCGAGCGAGATTATTGACCTGGCTTCGCGGGTGCTGTTGAAACCGGGGAGCGAGGGGATTACGAGCGAGGGATCGTTTGCACTGTTTTCGATCGCGATCCGGGCGAGCGGCGGGAAATTGATTCTTACGCCGCTGAAGAATTTTGGATTTGATCTGGAGGCGATTGCGCGGGCGGTGACACCTCAGACGCGGATCGTGTATATCGCGAATCCGAATAATCCGACGGGGACGGCGTTTGGGGCGGCGGAGTTTGGCGCGTTCATGAAGAAAGTGCCGGGGGACGTGCTGATCGTGCTGGATGAGGCTTACCGGGAGTATGCCGACCGCGGGGATTTGCCGAAGGCGATGGAGTTGTTTCGCGAGTACAACAATTTGCTGACGCTGCGGACGTTTTCGAAGGTTTATGGATTGGCAGGGCTGCGGATCGGGTATGGGATCGGGCATCCGACGCTGGTGGCGGAAATGAATAAGCTGCGGACGCCGTTCAATGTGACGAGCGTGGGGCAGGCGGCGGCGCTGGCGGCGCTGGACGATGAGGAGCATGTGCGGCGGTCAGTGGAGATTAACCGGGGAGAGCGGAAGAGATTGTACGAGGAGTTGCGGAAGCTCGGGCTCGCACCGGTGGCTAGCGAGACGAATTTTCTGTTTGTGCCGATCGGGCCGCGGGCGAAGGCGCTTTGCGATGAGCTTTTGCAGGAGGGCGTGATTATTCGCCCGCTGGGTTGGATGGGATTGCCGGAGGCGATACGGATATCGGTTGGGAGTCCGGCGGAGAATACGAAATTGATTGGGGCGCTGGCGCATGCGTTGGCGCGGCCGGTGGGGAGTGGGAAGAGGGTGTTGTCGGATGAGTTTTCGAACCGGCCTGTTTAATTTTAGAAAATGGAAATTGGAAAATAGAAAATGGTGAAGAGAGCTAAACGCAGAGACGCAGAGGGCGCTGAGGGGCCAGAGAAGAGTACTTCAAGAGGGCCGGGCGAGCCCGGCCCCTACAAAGGCAAGTAGAACCGAAGAACACAGGCTAAAGCCTCGGGCACACGAGTAACTTGGCGGGGTTGGGCATCATCGAAGTGGCATGAAACTACGCCTTCCGGAAAATTACAATACGAATAGCGATGTTGTCGCGCAGATTTTGCGTGGGGCCAAGACCATTGCGGTGGTGGGATTGTCTTCGAATCCGATGCGGGCTTCGCATGGGGTGGCGGAGTATTTGAAGAATGCGGGATACCGGATTATTCCAGTGAATCCGAATGAGACGGAAGTGTTGGGCGAGAAGGCTTACGCGCGGCTGGAGGATGTGCCGGAGCCGGTGGATATTGTGGATGTGTTTCGAAGGGCGGAAGAGGTGCCGGCGGTGGCGGAGTCGGCGATCAGAATTAAGGCCAAGGTTTTGTGGATGCAGTTGGGGATCGAGAATGCGGAGGCTGCGGAGAAGGCTCGGGCAGCGGGATTGGCGGTGGTGGAGGATGCTTGTTTGTTGGTGGAGCATAAGAGGAGAAGAAGTTAGAAAATAGAAAATAGGAAGAGAAGAGTTCAAGACAGAGAACTCAGAGGAAGAGCACCCTTCGGCTTCGCTCTTGGCAGCCAGAGGACGCAGAGAAGAGTGAAGAGAAGAAAGCTTGCGGCGTTAGGTCGTAAGAGCCCACCCTTACAAACCAAGGGTGGGGCACCCTCAAGTTCATTTGTGGTGGCGTGACTTAGATTCAAGAGCACAGGCAAGAATCAGAAGCCGAAGATTTGGAGGTTGCGTTTGCCGGGGAGGACTACGGCCAGGAAGCGGCCGTCGGGGGAGAGGGAATATTCGCGGACGGTCAGGCCGTGGAGGAGCATGCGAGGTTCGGGTTCGAGGACGGGGATTTCGGAATGGGCCGGGTAGGCGCGGAGTTCGGGGACCTGGAAGGTGACGAGGTCGGCGGATTTTTTTTCGATGGTGCGTTTTAGATACAGGCGGGATTCGTCGGCGGACCACTGCAGAACGCCGAGACCAATGCGCAGGCGGGCGATGCGGACGGGCACGGTGAGATCGCGGATTTCGAGGACTTCCTTGTCGAGGAAGTAGGCGACGCGGGTGCCGCTGGGTGAGACGAGGATGCCGCCCGCGTAGGCGTCGAGGGTGGCGACTTCCTTGTCGTCCTGAGCGAGAAGATCGAGGCGCTGGAGGCGCGGAGGACCGTCGAAGGTGCGGCTGCGCTCGGAGGCGATTGCGGCGTTGCTGCCGGAGATGCGCGAGGCTCCTTCGAAGGTGCGGCCCTCGAATGCTTTCCCCGCTGGGCCGCTGGAAATATTCAAATATTGCATGGCGTAGAGGCCTTGAGGGGTGTCCTCATTGGTGAGGTAGACGAGCGTCTGGTTGTCGCGGAGCCAGAGGGGATTCTGGGCTTGCATGACGAGAGGGTCTTTGCCGTTCGGACGGAGTTCGCGGCCGGAATCGTCGAGGAGGAGGAGGGCGGGGGCGTCCTCGCGGGCGCCGGCGTCGGGATCCATGGTGGTGGTGAAGAGTTGGACGGCGATGATGTGCGCGTTGGGAGACCAGGTGAAGGATTCGACCTGGTAGGTGAAGAGTTTGTCTTCGTGGGAGAATTTCTGGCCTTCGAGGAGGCGCTTGCGCTTGCCGCCGGATTCGAGGAGCCAGATGTCGTCGCGCTGGAGATCGTATTTCTTGGTTTTGAACATGCGGCGGACGGAGAAGACGATGTTGCCGTTGGGGGCGTAGGCGAAAGCGGTGACTTCTTCGTCGATGTTGGTGACAGGTTTGTCGAAGTTTTGGGCGCGAAGAGGATGAGCGAGGAAGAAAGAATCACCACAGAGGACACAGAGAGCACAGAGGGCTCGGAGAAGAATGGAAATGTGGGGCGAGCGCGAGATCATGGTTTCGGGTGAGGACCAGTGTACTCGCTGCAGCAGGGTTTTTCGACAGGAGTGAATTCCATGAGTTCGACTCGCGTGTCGTCGGGGTCGTAGAGATTGAGCTGCCATTTGCCGTCGCGGCCGATTTTGGGAGCTTCATTGATAGGCAAGTTAAGACGGGCGTCGAGGAGTTCCCGATCGGCAGCTTTCATATCCACAACTCCCACCGCGATGTGATTCATGACACCGCGGGTGCCCTGGTCGGCATCGGGGGGAACGTTGAGCATGTATTCGATCCAATCGGTGCCATCGGGCAGTTGCATGTCCACCCAGTCGGTTTCGCCATCTTTCATGCCACCCTGCCAATAGACGTGAAAATTCAGGATGTCTTTGTAGAAGCGGTCCATGGCAGCGCGGTCGCGAACGATGAAGCCTGCGTGGATGATGTGGGGCCAGTGAGGCGAAGGGGCCCCATAGGCTCCCGGCATCATGCCCAAGGATGGCAGACTCGGATCGGCGGCTTGCACAAAGACAAGGCAATGGCCTTCGGGATCTCTCGCGGAAAAACTGCCGCCATTGGTCCACTTGGTGAGCTTCCTGACCTTCACTTTGTTCTTTTCGAGATATTTTCGGAGGCCTTCGGCGTCGTCGGTTTTCAGGAAGATCGCGTTGATAAGGTCCTGGGGCGGGTCGCCGGAAACGGGGACGAGGACGACGGGCCCGTTCGTGTCTTTGGTGATGGCTTCGCACCAGAGGCATTTTGTTTCGCCACTTGCGGCAAGAGCGAGAGTGCGCAGGACGCCGTAGTAGAAGTCATGCGCGGCCTGCTCGTTGGTGGTGTAGATGCGGACTTGGAGGATTTCGAGGATCTTGGGGTGGGTTTTTTCCTTTGCGGAGAGAAGGCAAAGACCGGGCGCTGCCCAAACCAAGAACAAAAAGCAGATCCCTCGCTTCGCTCGGGATGACAGTGTCAAAAGGGACTGCATTCGGAGCGGGCGCAGAAAACCGTTATGCATTGGAGGCACCGCGGGATTTGATTTTGCTAATTTCGCCCATTCGGGAGCGTAAACGGGCTTCGAAACCCTGGTCAGTAGGTTTGTAGTAGGTGCGCGAGGAAAGGTTGTCTGGGAGGCAGGTCATGTCGGTGACTTTGTCGTCGAAATTGTGGGCGTATTTGTATCCTTGCGCGTAGCCGATATTTTTCATTAGGCCGGTGACGGCGTTTCGGAGATGGAGCGGGACGGGATCGGCTTCGGTTTTGTGGACGTCCTCGAGGACTTCGCCGTAGGCGGTGTAGAGGGCGTTGGATTTTGGGGCGAGGGAGAGATAAACGGCGGCTTGGGCTAGGGCGAGATTGCCTTCGGGCGCGCCGAGGAAATCGAAAGCGTCTTTGGCAGCGAGGGTGACGGCTAGGGCGCCGGGTTCGGCGAGGCCGATGTCTTCGCTCGCCATACGGACCATACGGCGGGCGAGGTAGAGAGGCTCTTCGCCGGATTCGAGCATGCGCGCTAGCCAGTAGAGGGCGGCGTCGGGATCGGAATTGCGGACGGATTTGTGGAGGGCGGAGATGAGATTGAAGTGCTCTTCGCCGGATTTGTCGTAGCGAAGCATTTTGCGCTGGAGGAGGGCCTCGAGGAGATCGGAAGTGATGTGTTTGACAGGCTGCGTGGTCGCTGAGACCGAAGACCCGCCCTCAAAAACCGAGGGTGGGGCACCCGGAACTGGCGCGGCGCTTTTCGCGCAGAGTTCGAGGGTGTTGTAGGCGGTGCGAGCGTCGCCGTTGGCGAAGGAGGCGATGCGGAAGAGGAGGTCTTCACTCGCGGAAATATTTTCGTTGCCGAGGCCGTGTTCCTTGTCGGCAAGCGCGCGGTGGAGAAGTTCGACGATTTGCGGCGTGGTGTGGGCTTCGAGAACGTAGACCTTGGTGCGGGAGAGGAGCGGAGAGATGACTTCGAAGGAGGGATTTTCGGTGGTGGCGCCGATAAAGAGGATGTGGCCGGCTTCGACGTGAGGGAGGAAGGCGTCCTGCTGGGATTTGTTGAAGCGGTGGACTTCGTCGACGAAGACGATGGTGCGGAGGCCGGCGCGGGATTTTTTTTCGGCTTCGGCCATGACTTCTTTGATTTCTTTTATGCCGCTGGTGACGGCGCTGAAGGGGATGAACTCGCTTTTCGTGAGGCGGGCGATGAGACGCGCGAGGGTGGTTTTGCCGCAGCCGGGAGGGCCCCAGAAAAGCATGGAAGAGAGATTGTCGGTTTCAATTTGCACGCGGAGAGGTTTGCCGGGGCCGAGGAGTTTTTCCTGGCCGATGAATTCGTCGAGGGTGCGGGGGCGCATGCGCTCGGCGAGAGGCTGTAGGGCCGCGGAGGTTTCAGGTTCGGGGAGGTGGGAGAAGAGGCTCATGAAGATTAGAGTTTAAGAGTTTTTGGGGGAGAAATCGAATCACAGAAAGAGAAGGAGGGGACTTAGCGCAGAGTGCGCAGAGGAAGAGCGCCCTTCGCAAAAGACTTTCAGGGCAAGCAGAGTTCGCTGAGAAGAGAAACCCAAGAGCACAGGCAGGAGTGCCTGTGCCACTTGCTGGCCGGCTGGAAGCCGGCGCTACCTGAGCTATTTGCGTTGGCGCTGACGGAAGGCTTCGTAGAAGAGGACGGCGGCTGCGGCGGCTGCGTTGAGGGATTCGACGTGGCGCTGCATGGGGATTTGGATGCGGGCGTCGGCGGAGTGGACGACGTCTTCGGGGAGGCCGGCGCCTTCGTTGCCTACGAGGAGGGCAATGGGTTGACACCAGTCGAGTTCCCAGGGAGCGGAGGGGGCGTCGGCGGAAGAGTTTTCGTGGACGCAGGTGGCGATGGTGGAGATGGCGTTGAGTTTGAATTGGGTGAGCAAGATTCCAAGCGCGGCGCCGGCTACTAGCGGGAGATGAAGCGCGGCGCCCGCGGAGGCGCGAAGGGCTTTGGGAGAAAAGGGGCTGGCGGTGCCGCTTTGTCCGGTGGCGGAGGTTACGGCTCCGGTGGCGCCGAAAGCGGCGGCGGTGCGGAGGATGGTGCCGACGTTGCCGGGATCTTGGACTCCGGCGAGGACCACGATTAACGGAGAGCAGGCGCCGCGGGGCGTGGCGAAGAGATCTTCGAGTTGTGTTTGGCGGGGAATGACCAGGGCGGCTACGCCTTGAGGATGTTCGGTATCGGCGATGCCTTCGAAGAGGCGGTCGGTGGTTTTGAGAACGGGGAAGGCCATTTCGGGGCGGGAGATTAGATGAGCTAGTTTTTCGCGGTGGCGTTCGCCGGATTCGCTAAAGAGGACGGCTTCGATCTGGCAGCCGGATTCGAGGGCTTCTTCGACGAGGCGGAGGCCTTCGACGCCGACGCTGCCGGAATCGGTTTGCAGGCCGCCGCGGAGAGCGATGCGGAATTGCTTGAGCCAGCGATTGTCGCGGCTGGTGAGGAGGGAGTCCGACGCGGGTTTGGGGGTCGGGGGCATTGGAGGGCAGGGTAGCATTGGGGGTTGGGCGGCGGCAAATTGTTGCTTTGTTGGAAAATGGAAATTGGAAAATGGAAAATAGAAGGGCTTAACGCAGAGTTCGCTGAGAGCGTTGAGTACGCTGAGATGAAAAGAGAAGAGACGCCATTCGGGGGAATGGCGTTCCCGGGTGTGTCATTGCGCGGGTATGCGGCGTGTGGTAGCGTCCTTTGCGAGCGGCTCTTTGGGGGCTGAGTGGGCCTTGCGTGGGCTACGAGCCGAACTTTTCCGAACAGGATGGAATTTACCCTTTGTCTGCCGAAGTGTTGAAAGTCGACTCGCAGAACCCCGATAGACGAACGATTCGTTATGCCGCGTCGTGGCTGCGCCGGGGCGCGGTGGTGGCGATTCCGACGGACACGTTGTATGCGCTGGCGGCGGATCCGGTGAATTTGGCGGCCGTGGAAGAGATTTTTCGTGTGAAGGGGCGGCCGGAATCACGGGCGCTGCCGATCCTGATCAATTCATTGGCGCAGGCGCGGGCGCTTTCGCGCGATTTGCCGGCAAATTTTTACCGGTTGGCGCAGGCTTGCTGGCCGGGGCCGTTGACGGTGGTGGTAGAGGCTTCGAACCGGTTACCGCTGAAAGTTACGGCGAACACGCGGCGGATTGCGTTGCGGTGGCCGAAGAATGAGGTGGTGTGCAGCTTGATTGAAGAGCTGGGAGTGCCGCTGACGGGAACCAGCGCGAATCTTTCGGGGTCGAGTACTTGTGCCAGCGCGGAGGAAGTGATGTTACAGCTGGGGGATCGGATTCCCTTGATTTTGGATACGGGAGAGGCGGGGGAGTTGGTACCGTCGACGATTGTGGAATTGCGCGGGGAACAGTGGTGCATCGGGCGCGAGGGAGCGATACCGACGGAGACGATTCAGGAGGCGCTGGAGGGGGATGACGTGGTGCCGGCGTGAGAAGAAAGTTCAGGAGTTAAGAAGTTCAAGAGTTGAGAAGTTTAAGAGTTCAGGAGTCTAAGAGTTCAGAGGTTGAACTTTTAGACTTTTGAACTCTTTGACTTTTAGGACGCGGAGAAGAAGGCGGCGTAAAGCCGCCCCTACAAAGAGGAGAGAAAACCCGCACCCTGAGATGTTCGAGGAGGCATTTAGGCATAGGAGATTTTACCGAGGATGGCGGGGCGTGAGGCGCCGGTGGCCGAGGGAAGATTGGATGGACGGTGGTGGAACGTTTCGTAGGCGAGGAGGGCGAAGGCGTAGGCTTCTTTGGATTGTTCGGGGACGGCGAATTTCTCGGAGGTGAGGACGGCAATTGGGGCGAGGGCGGCTTCGAGTTGGCACATGAGGAGAGGATTGCGGGCGCCGCCGCCGGAGACGATTAGTTGCGCGATTTTTGTTCGGGGGAGGATAAAACGATTTAGGGCGTCTACCACGGATAGGGCGGTGAAGATCGTGGTGGTGTGGATCAGATCTTCGGGGCGGGCGCGGAGTTTGCGGCCTTGCTGAAGAATTCCTGTAACGAACTCGCTGCCGAAATATTCTCGGCCGGTGGATTTGGGTGGGTGGAGGCGGAAGTAGGGATCGCGGAGGAGAGTTTCGAGAAGAGGAGTGAGGCAGCGGCCTCTTTGGGCGAGGCGGGCGTTTTTGTCAAAGTGTTGGCGGCCTTTGGTGAAGTGGGAGACGAGGGCGTCGATGAGGATGTTGGCGGGGCCGGTGTCGAAGGCGAAGACGTCGGCGGGTTTGGCGTGGGCGGGGATGACGGTGACGTTGGCGATGCCGCCAAGATTGAGGGAGACGCGGCCGATTTTTTCGTGGCGGTAAAGGAGGTAGTCGGCGAAGGGGACTAACGGAGCTCCTTGGCCGCCGGCGGCCATGTCGGCGGGGCGGAAATCGGCGATGGTGGTGATGCCGGTGCGGGCGGCGATGATAGAGGGTTCACCGATTTGGAGTGTGGAAGAGGTTTTGGCGCCGAGGTAGAGGACTCGCGGGCCTTGATGGAAGATGGTTTGGCCGTGGGAGGCGATTAGATCGAGGGATTTTAGTGGGACGCCGACTTTTTTGCAGGTGGCGATGGCGGCTTCGGCGAAGAGTTGGCCGAGACGGAAATTTAGTTGGCTGATTTCGGCGGCGGGGAGGGGAGTGCCTTCGGCGATGCGGAGGATTTGGGCGCGGATTGGTCTGGGGATGGGGAGGGAGTGGTGGCCGAGGAGTTTGGAGTTTAGTTTTGGAGGAGCGCCGGAGATGCGGACTAGGGCGGCTTCGATGCCGTCGGCGGAGGTGCCGGACATGAGACCGAGGATGAGGAGAGAATTTTTGGGCATGTGGTGGTTGTAGCACAGGTGAATGGAGAATTGGATGAGAGTTGAGAAGGAAGAAGTAAAGAAGTAACGAAGTAACGAACGGAGAAGAGTTGAACGCAGAGGCACAGAGAGCGCAGAGAAGAGAAAGAAAAGAGCGGAAGGATTGTGACGTTAGATCGTATGAGCCCACCCTTAAAAACCAAGGGTGGGGCACCCTCAAGTATTGGTGTTTATGGCGCGACCAACTGCTGGCCGGCTGGAAGCCGGCGCTACGGGAGCTACTCGATTTGTTTTTTAAGGTCGGAGAGGAGGTTTAGGGCTTCGAGGGGCTTTAGGTTGTCGAGGTCGGCGTTGCGGAGTTTATCGAGGACGGCGCGGTCGATGGCGGTGAAGAGGACGGCTTGGTTGCCGTTGTTGTGGGAGTGGCCTTCGGCCCCCGGAGTGAGGGTTTCGCTTAGTTCGTGCTCGCTTTGCTCGTGTTTTTTCAAGACTTCGCGGGCGCGTTCGATTACGGATTTGGGGAGGCCGGCTAGACGGGCTACTTCGATGCCGTAGCTTTTGTCGGCGCTGCCGGGCTCGACGCGGCGGAGGAAAATGATTTCGTTGGGAGTTTCTTTGACACTGACGTGAACATTTTTTACGGCCGGCAAAAGTTCGGCTAGTTCGGTGAGTTCGTGATAGTGCGTCGCGAAAAGAGTGCGGGCGCGCGTGTGTTTCTGGAGATGCTCGACCACGGCCCAGGCGATGGAGAGGCCGTCGAAAGTGGCGGTGCCGCGGCCGACTTCGTCGAGGAGGACGAGGCTTGCGGGCGTGGCGTGGTGGAGGATGGCGGCGACCTCGCTCATTTCGACGAGGAAGGTGGAGCGGCCCCGGGCGAGATTATCGCTGGCGCCGATGCGGGTGAAGATGCGGTCGGTGACGGGGAGCTTGGCGCTGCGAGCGGGAACGAACGAGCCCATCTGGGCCATCAGGATGATGAGAGCGGCCTGGCGGAGATAGGTGGACTTGCCGCCCATGTTGGGGCCGGTGATGAGGAGGAGTTGCTGGCGGCCGGGTTCGAAGCAAAGATCATTGGGGACGAAGCGCTCGCCTTTCTGGCGGAGAAGTTCTTCGATGACTGGGTGACGGCCGCCGACGATGAGCAGTTCGCCGGCGTTGTTGAATTCCGGGCGGATGTAACTGCGGTCCGCGGCCAGCTTTGCGAACGAAGCTAGGACGTCGAGCTTGGCTACTGCGGCGGCGGTTCGGCGGAGGCGGGCGGCTTTGGCGGCGATGCCGGAGCGAACGTCGATGAAGAGCTGGCGCTCGATTTCGAGGATGCGCTCGTCGGCGGCCAGGATTTTTCTTTCGTAATCCTTTAATTCGGGAGAAGTGAAACGCTCGGCGTTCACAAGCGTTTGTTTCCGTTCGTAATCGGCGGGGGCGTTGGGGAGATTGGGTTTGGAGATTTCGATGTAATAGCCAAAGACCTGGTTGAAACGGATTTTGAGGGAGTTGATGCCGGTGCGCTTGCGTTCGCGCTCTTCCATGGAGGCGATGATCTGCTTGCTGTGCTGGCTGAGGTTGCGGAGTTCGTCGAGTTCGGCGTGGTAGCCGGGGCGAATCATGCCGGGTTCGGCGGCGGAGGCGGGCGGCTCGTCGGAGAGGGATTTTTCGAGTTTTTCGCGGACGTCGGTGAGTTCGTCGATTTCTTCGTGGAGTTCGCGGAGGAGATCGCTGCCGCCGGATTGCGGCGGAGTGAGGAAATTTTTGAGGACGGGGAGTTGCGTGAGGGATTTGCGGAGGGCGAGAAGTTCGCGCGGGGTGGCGAGGCCGAGGGTGATGCGGCTGGTGAGGCGTTCGAGGTCTTGAATGCCACGAAGTTCCTTGCGTATTTCGCCGCGGACGACGTGCTGCTGTAGCAGGTGGGCGACGGCGCCGAGGCGAGCTTCGATAGCGTCGAGATCGATGAGCGGGCGGAGCATCCAGGCACGGAGCATGCGGGCGCCCATACCGGTGACGGTGGAATCGAGAGCGACAATGAGCGTGGTGGGGCCGGCGGACTTGGATTCCTCGGTGAAGATGGGGGAGACGAGCTCGAGATTGCGGACGGAGACTGGGTCGAGGATGAGCGCGTCGTGCTGTTCGTAATAACGGATGCGATCGAGATGGCGGAGGGCTTCGAGGCTGGGAGCGTCGTCGCCGCGGGCGGAATTTTCGCGGAGGTAGTGGACGACCGCGCCCGCGGCGGAGAGGGCTTGCGGATGATCGTCGAGGCCGAAGCCGGTGAGCTCGGCGACGCCGAACTGCTCGCGGAGGATGCGTTCGGCGTAGTCGGGGTGGAAGACCCAGTCTTCGACACGGGTTTCGACGCCGCCAGCGCCGTCGAGGATGGAGGTTTTCGCGGTTTCGAAAAGTTGCTGCGGGCGAGGAAGGAGGGTTTCGCGGGGACGGACGAGTTGGAGTTCGTCGCGGAGCGATTCTTCTGCGCCGGGGCCGGAAAATTCGGTGGCTTGGAATTCGCCGGTGGAGAGATCGACCAGGGCGAGGCCGATGGTTGAGGCGGAGGCGTTTTGCGCTACGGCGGCCAGAAAATTATTTTCGCGGGCGTCGAGGACGGCCACGTCGGTGGCGGTGCCGGGAGTGATGACGCGGGTGACTTCGCGACGGACGAGTTTTTTGCCGGGGCCGGGCTGCTCCATCTGTTCGCAGATGGCGACTTTGAAGCCGGCGCGGATGAGGCGGGCGATGTAGCCGTCGGCGGCGTGATAGGGGACGCCGCACATGGGGATGGGCTGGCCTTTTTCGCGATTGCGGGAGGTGAGGGTGATCTGGAGTTCGCGGGCGGCGATGATGGCGTCTTCGTAGAAGAGTTCGTAGAAGTCGCCGAGGCGGAAGAGGAGGAGGGCGTGGGGATAGCGGGTTTTGACCGCGTTGTATTGCTGCATGAGAGGTGTGGTGGGTTCGGACATGGAGGAGTAATCAGTAAACAGTAATCAGTAATCGGTAAAAAGCGAAGCGAGGAGAGTTGGCGACGTTATAGCGTAAGGGCCCACCGTTCATCCCGCAAAAGGCGCGGGATGGAGCAGAGTTCGCAAAAGGCGCGAAGGATGGGGCACCCTCAAGTTCAAAGGTCGGTTGGCCTAACGACAAGCACAGCCAGGAATGGCTGTGCCACAAGGGCGCTCGCCTCGGAAGGCGGCCGCTACAAAGGCACGGAGGCAGAATCGGCGAGGTCATTGGGAGATGCCTAGTTGGGAGAGGACGAAGGCGTAGTCGAAGGCGATTTCCTTGAGGTAGTCGTAGCGGCCGCTGGCGCCGCCGTGGCCTGCGCCCATGTTGGTTTTGAGGAGAAGGACGTTGCCGTCGGTTTTGAGGGTGCGGAGTTTGGCGACGTATTTGGCGGGTTCCCAGTACATGACCTGGCTGTCGTTGAGGCCGGTTTTGACGAGCATGGCGGGATACTCTTTGCGGTCGAGGCGGGTGTAGGGGCAATAGGATTTTAAGTAGAAATAATCTTCGGCGCGCTGGGGATTGCCCCATTCCTCGTATTCGCCGACGGTGAGCGGGAGCGTGGGATCGAGCATAGTGTTGAGCACGTCGACGAAGGGGACGTGGCTGACGACGGCGCGGAAAAGATCCGGACGAAGGTTAGCGACCGCGCCCATCAGAAGGCCGCCGGCACTGCCGCCTTCGATGATGAGCTTGTTTCTGGAGGCGAAACCGAGCGCGATGAGATCTTCTGCGCAGGCGATGAAATCGGTGAAGGTGTTCATCTTTCGATGCATGCGGCCGGCATCGTGCCAGGGTTTGCCGAGTTCGCCGCCGCCGCGGATGTGGGCGATGGCGAAGATGACGCCGCGGTCGAGAAGGCTGAGGCGATTGGAGCTGAAGGTAACCGGCATGGAGAGGCCGTAACTGCCGTAGCCGTAGAGGAGGAGCGGGGCGCTGCCGTCGCGGGGAGTGTCGTGGCGATAGACGACGGAGACGGGGATTTTGGTGCCGTCGGAGGCGATGGCGTGGAGGCGTTCGCTGGCATAGAGATAGGGATCGTAGCCGCCGAGTACGGGTTGCTGCTTGCGGAGGGTGCGGTCGCCGGTGCGGATGCTGAGATCGAAGACCGAGCGCGGAGTGATGAAGGATTCGTAGGTGAAGCGCACGAAGGTGGCGTCGAACTCGGGATTGGCGCCGAGGGCGGCGTTGTAGGCGGGTTCGGCGAAGGTGATGCGGCTGGAAGCGGCGAGGGCGGTGGGCGCTTCGCGGGTGAGATCGACGATGCGGAGATGGGGGAGGCCTTCTTCGCGTTCGACGAGAACGAGGTGGGAGCGGAAAGCGGCTACACCGGAGAGCATGACGCCGGGGCGGTTGGGGACGACTTCGTGCCAGCGGGAGCGAACGGGATTGACGGCGGGAGCGGTCATGAGACGGAAAGTGCGGCCGGCGTCGTTGGTGCGGATGAAGAAGACACCGCCGGCGGGATCGCTGGAGCTGCCGGGATGGTGGTCGACATAGTATTCGTGGTCGTCGTGGCGTTCGTGGATTAGCGAGAACGGGA